>OLOR01000031.1_pt1 | contig 144170 bp, 109 predicted proteins | sample 1672521 | NCBI WGS metagenome assembly OLOR01 (sample SAMEA3136695, study PRJEB25190) | human gut metagenome | biome: human gut; feature: human-associated habitat; material: faeces | place: Austria | collected 2013
CTTGCATGTGTTAAGCACGCCGCCAGCGTTCATCCTGAGCCAGGATCAAACTCTCGTTAAAAGTGTTTGTTCTGTCAGAATGACGTTAGCCATTCATCCATTACTGTTGTTTTGGAAATCGTTAGCTTCGATTACTCGAATTAACAATGTTCGCTCTGAAAATTTTATTTTTGAATTTTCAGGGATGGTTGCTGTTCAATTATCAATGTTCCTGTTTGCTGTCTCTTTGCGACAGCTTGTTTATTATATCTCACTTGCAGTCGCTTGTCAACAACTTTTTTATTTTTCTTTTTCAAGAATTTCTGTCGTTTTTCGACAGCCAGAATAATTTACCATAATTTTCCTTGTCTGTCAACAACTTTTTAAAATTCTTTTTTGTTGTCTCAGCGACAACTCGTATAATTTATCATAACTTTAAGGGATTGTCAACAACTCTTTTGAATTTTTTTGATTTTTTTAACAAAGGTATTATGGCTTTTTTTGCCTGATATATTCTCATTATTTCCTTATTAAGATTTTTTCACAGCATTCTCTGTTTTCTATAATATTATTCCATAAATTAAGATTACCCCACTTTTCGTAGAGTAATCTTATTAACACTTTTTAAAGCCAATCGCTTTATACTTTGCATTACTTCAATCTTATCCTAACAAGTATTTCTCTATTGCTTCCGCACATCCACTATGATCACAATCATTTTCCAAAACAACATCTGCTATTTTTTTTACTTTGTCAATTGCGTTTGCCATTGCAACGCCAAGACCTGCGGTCGCTATTGCATCAATATCATTTTCTGCATCACCTACATCTATTGCTTTATTAATTTCAAATCCCAAATGGTTACAAAGCCATGTTAAGCCCGTTCCCTTAGTAACGTTGGCAGGCGATACTTCAAGAGAATTTTCTTCTGCATAATTAAATACCAAATCATATTTTGATAATATTTTCTTTGTTACTTCCCTTGCCTCAGGTGTAGAATGGTAAATGTTGATTTTACTTGCAGACTGTCCTTTTTGTTTGCAATATTCAAAAACATTATCTACTTTTGTTGCTACACTATTTAACAACTCCTTATAAACATTCAAATGGAAATGTTCAAGATTATCCAAGTCTGTTTTTTTCGCTATTGCCTCTGTTGTCTGTAGAATTACCATAACATCACTTGTTTCTGCTATTTCTGATACTTTGTCTATAACTTCATTTGGAATAGGAGCACAATATATTGTTTCTTCTTTTTCAAGGTCATATACCATTGCTCCACTTGTACATACTAAATATTTTAGTCCTTTAATAATATCCGTATATTCCCTTAATTCTGCCACTGATCTTCCTGTGGATAAAACAACTTCCTTGCCCTGACTAAATGCTTTCTCAATTGCAGCCATATTTTCCGGTGTAATCTTTTTCTTTGAGTTAAGCAATGTTCCATCCATATCCAATCCAATTAATTTATATTCGCTCATTTTCCAATCCTCTCTATGTTATTTTTCTTTTGTAACAATAATTATAGGGTGTACTAAAACTTTGTTATTTTAACACCCTAATCTTTATAGTGCGCAACAACTATGTGCCACGCAATTCTACGTGGCACATAATGTTTTATTTATTAACTTTGCTATTAATGTCTGCTGTAAGTTTATTAATAATGTTTTGAACTTCTGTTACCGCCTGGTCAACCGGAGTCTTCTGCTTGTCAATTGACTTGTCACGTGTTGAAATTTCAACTACATTTTCTGCAAGATTTCTTGGACTTACCACAACTCTTACAGGTACACCTAAAAGGTCAGCATCTGCAAACATCGCTCCAGGTCTTGCTTTTCTGTCATCATAAATAACTTCAATTCCCATATTCTGAAGAGTTTCATAGATTTCATCTGCCTTTTCCTTACATTCAGCATCATCTGAACGTAAGCAACACAAATGGACCTGCCAAGGTGCAATTGTAATTGGCCAAATTGGGCCATAATCATCATGTCTTACTTCGCAAATTGAAGCCGCCATACGACCTACACCTATACCGTAACATCCCATAATAGGATACTGTTCCTTACCATTTTCGTCTGTGTATGTAAAGTTCATTGCCTTTGAATATTTTGTACCAAGTTGGAAGATATTACCAACTTCAATACCTCTTGAAATATTAATAACAGGCTTGCCACAGTTTGGACAAATACCTCCTTCTGCGATTTTTGCAAGGTCAACGTATTTAGCATCCGGGCAATCTCTTTCCACATTAAATCCTGTGTAGTGAGTATCAACCTTGTTAGCTCCTGTTACAAGATAATCAATTCCTTCAAGAGAATTGTCAAAGTATACTGTAACTTTATCTGAAATTCCAACAGGTCCGATAAAGCCTGCTGTTAAAATACTGTCATCTTCAATTACAGCAGGATGAATGTCTTCACCTACTGCATTAGTTAATTTTGTTTCATTAATATCAAGGTCACCACGGATAAATGCAACAATATAGCTGTCATCAGCATTTTTCTGGTATACAACAGCCTTAGCCGTATTTTCTGCAGGTATCTTTAAGAAATCACAAAGTTCTTCAATTGTACCTGTACCAGGTGTTGAAACTTCTTTTAATTCTTCTTTTGGAATCTTGTTTTCATTCTTAATAATGCTTGGTGCAGCTTCTACATTAGCACTGTATCCACATTCAGGACAGATTGCAATTGAATCCTCTCCTACAGGTGTTAAAAGCATATATTCGTGAGAAATGCTACCACCCATCATACCTGAGTCTGATTTTACGATTGCAACTTCAGGAATGCCACATCTTGCAAAAATTCTGCTGTATGCATCATAAACTTTCTGATAATACTGTTCCAAATCTTCCTGTGATGTATGGAATGAATAAGCATCCTTCATTGTAAATTCACGTACTCTGATAAGTCCTGCTCTTGGTCTTGCTTCGTCACGGAATTTAGTCTGAATCTGATAAATCATAAATGGATATTTAGCATAGCTGTTAGCATATTCCCTAACAAGCTGTACAGATGCTTCTTCGTGAGTCATACCAAGAACCATCTTGCTTCCTGTTCTGTCTGTAAATCTTAAAAGTTCTGAACCAACGCTTTCATATCTGCCTGATTCTTCCCAAAGACTTCCAGGTAATGCTACAGGGAATAAAACTTCCTGTCCATCAAGTTTATCCATTTCGTCACGGATTATATTTTCTATTTTTTGAGAAATACGTTTCATCGGCGGGAACTGTGAGTAAATACCATTAGCTACGTTCTTGATATATCCTCCTCTTACCATTAATGCATGGCTGTCAATAAGACAGTTAGCCGGTTTTTCCTTAAATCTGTCCCCAACAAGTTTTGATAATTTCATGTTCTTTCTCCTATTATTTATTTTTTAGTGTAGCTCTTGTCAACATCTATGTTGTTAACACCTACTATCCGAATTATTTTAATACATATTAAAACAAAAATCAACGCATAAGCCTTAATATGCGTTGATTTTTGTATGATTACAGTGTCAAAAGTGCTAAGCACATAGCAATCCGTATAATCATTCTGATGCTACTTAATAACTATCTTCTTAATTGCTGATGTTCCTTTGTTCTTTCTATTATAAGCTACAACCTTGTACTGATATGTCTTGCCTTTTTTAAGCTTGCTGTCTTTGTACTTAACAGTTGTATTCTTCTTTATATTCTTAACTTTTTTCCACTTTGTATACTTTTTGCCTTTTGCTTCCCTTCTATATACATAGTAACCCTTTGCAGCCTTTAATTTCTTCCATGCAACAATAGCTTTTTTCTTCTTTACTGTTACTTTGATTTTAGGCTGTGGGAAAGTTATCTTTCCACTTTTTGTAACAGATGTTCCTGTTGCGTTTTTAAGTGTTGCTTTTATTTTATATTTACCAACTGTTTTGGCATTTATTTTTCCCGTTGCACTTATTGTGGCTTTCTTTGTATTGTAAGACTTAAAAGTAAAGTTACTGTTGTCTAACAATACATTTTGTGATGCCCATTCAGGGTTTTGTACATAAAGTTTAACTGTTTTTTTGTTTCCTATTTTAAGGTTATAGCTACTACTGTCTAATCTAAGTTTTGTCTTGCTTAAGAAGTCTCCGTCTACTGTTACTGTAACCACTACGTTCTTATCTGCTGGCCGACTTATTGTTGCCGGTGTGTCTGTTCCAAAACACTGTACCCAGAACACTGTTCCACCCTGAGTAAAGCAACCAATTCCTATTGTTTTAAAATAGCTTGTAAGAATATTTGCTCTATGCCCTGCACTGTTCATCCATGATGTCATTACTGCATCTGCACTTGACTGACCACCTGCAATATTTTCCGCTTCCATTTTGTCTGTTGCGCTAAAGCATGACGATCCGTCAGGTCTTGTATGTGAAAAATACAGTGCCACTTCTGCTGCTCGCTGCATTGCCACGTCAAGAAGGTCTTTATCCATTTTCAACTCTGATAAGCCTTTGCTTTTTCTTTCTTTGTTAACTATTTTCAAAACCTTATAGGCTTCACTGTACTTGTCTGTACCTTTATATTTTATTTTTGTAAAAATACCATAATCTCCATTGTTTCCCTTTGAAAGCCATGTTGGATATTTAGTTATTGATGAGCCTTCAAAAGCTCCACTTTCAATTAATGTAATTGATTTTGGATAGCTTATTGTTGACAATGCTTTGCAGTTCTTAAATGCATAAACCTGTATTGTTTTTAGTGCTGTAGGCAATGTAACACTTGAAAGCTTAACACAATCCATAAAAACTCTAGGTTCTAATGTTTCAATGGCAGAATTATCCATAACCACCTTTGTCAAATTAGAACATCCACTACATAAAAGATATGGCACTGTTTTTACTTTTGCATAAAAATTCAAAGTTTTAAGGGCTGTACAATTCTGTAATAGAAATGAACCTATAGAAGTTACATTTTTAGGTATTGCAATTTCATCTAATGCTTTCATTCCATAAAAAGCCCCATCGCCTAAAGTTGTTACACCACTTGTTATTGTTATCTTTTTTAAATTCTTTCCATAGCTAAAACCATATGCCGTTACTGTCTTTACTGTAGATGGAATAGTAAATTCTGTTCCTGTTTTAGCTGCAGGATAGCTTTCTAATATGGTCTTATTCTTATTATATAGAACATAATTTTCAGCAACATAATTCTTATTGTTGCTACTTACTTCTATTTTTTCAAGATTTTCAGCCTTATATCCTATGCCATCTTTAATAGTTGTTACACTTTTTGGAATAACTATTCTTTTTACTGAACTGTTATAAAAAATGTAATTTCCTATTTCTGTTGTTGCTCCCGGAAATTCAAAATCATCTAAATCTGTTCCCTGAAATACATAATCTCCAAATTTTTTTACTCTTTCCATTCCTGTATAAGACTGTAATTTAGTGTCTGCAAAAGCGCCATCACCAATACTTGTTACAGTAGATGCAACTGTTACTTTTGTCATATTATAGCATGAGTTAAAGTTTGCTTCTCCAATAGAAGTAATTCCGCTGTTAACTCTTACCTCACTTATTCTGTCTCTGTCCTTGTACCATGGAATGTTGGCTATCTTTGTATAATCAGGCATAGCCCCTGTTCCACTTATTGTAAGCACACCATCATCTGTAAGTACACCTTTTATGGTAGAACTAACATTGTATGTAATTGATGATGCCATTACTGTTGTTGCTGAAAACGGAACGTTAAATCCCATAACCATTGTTAGAACTAAAATCGTTGTAATAATTCTTTTAAATAAATTTTTCATGAGTACCTCCCTATATTTGTCTTACGGACTTTATCATATCACTAATTTATTTTTTGTATACCCCATAAATCTGAATTTTTCAAATAACAGTATAATACGTTCATATTCGTCCTGTTCTATTTCAGTATATTTCACACTTAATATTGCATACAATTCCATTGGTTTAACGTATTCACCTGTAACTCCTGATATTTCGATAAGTTTTTCTATCTGAGAAATATAATACTGTTCATCAATATGTATATAGAAGCTATCTTCCTCCAGAAAAATCGAATTGTAAAATTCTCTTTCTCCTTCCAGCTTTTTTAATTCTTTATTAATCTTCAATCTCTGCCTTAAATATAAATTAAGCAATACTATGGCAAAAACTATTACAATAAGAAAACGCCATAAAAACGCTTCGTTTTGTTTTGCAAATTGCAAAACATTTTCCATATTTTTTACCTCTTTTTTACCTCTATCCTAAGTAAAGGGCTCCTTAACACCAAAGTTTAATATTGTGTTACGAAGCCCCTATATACTAAACAAACTGCTATCTCAATTATAAACAGTGATTTTTTGTTTTTTTACACATTTATGTTCTTGTCAAAATCAAAAAACTGTCAAATACGTTAATTGTTCCATATCCCCATTGTTCACTTGGATACCTAATGTCTCTGTTTCGTTCTGCCCCTCTTATAAGGTAGTTTTTAATGTAATTGTTTTTCATATATGGCTCATTGTCCTCCACAATTCCCCATTGAAGTATCTGTGCACAGGCTCCCGCACCTAATGCGCACGCCACTGACGTTCCAGTCCTTCTTGTATACCCTCCTGAAATTCCCGGGCCGTAAACATTTACTGCCGGAGCTGTCATATCCGGTTTGATTCTATTTTCCCTTGTGAAGCCTCTCCCCGACTTGGGATAGAAGGCATTGGTTACATTGTCATATCCTCCAAAAGTTATAACATTCTCTGTCGCGGCCGGCACTGTTAATGTCATATCCGGATTAGGTGTTAGAAAATAGTTTCCTTCCGGTGTATATTGTCTAAGTCCGCCCCATATATTAAAGTTTCCATCTAGAATATTATTTCCGTAAACTTTAATAGTCCATATACCGGGGCTTGGCTGTTTAAATCTCATAAAAATCAACTGTCCTCCTGTCCCCGACTCCACAAGTTCATATGTTAATTCAATTGAAGATTGCTCAAACACAAAATTAATGTTTTCTACGCTACCCTGCCGCACCGGAATTCTTGGCACGCTTTCCCCGAAAGGCGACACAAAGCCTACTGAAAATATATCCGGAGCGTTACCCCACAGTTCTAAAACAAAGCCCGGCACATTATCGCCTACACGAAATTCTACGTTGTGAGTGGTGTTTTCGGTTGCTATTCCTATTGTACCTCTATAATGAAGTCTTTCATTGCCTTCATTTCCTGCTGCCACTACAACGCAGTTGCCTATTTTGCCTCCTATTTTGTCAAGCACTTCATCTAAAGGTGAGCCTCCTGCTCTTCCACCATTTCCACATCCTAATCCTACAACTATAACTATTGGCTTTTTTTGTTTTATTGCCACATTTTTCAAAAAAGAAGCTGCAAGCATTATGTCATTTTCCTGATAAAGAGGCTGACTTCCCATGGCATAAAAATAATTAGCAAGATATTTTTTTGCCTCCTTAAGCTTTACCATAACAATTTCGCTATCCGGCGCCGCCCCTATAAAATCCCCCTGCTCATCATAACTTCCACAGGCTATCCCTGCCATAAAAGTTCCGTGACCATTTTCGTCCCTGTGTGGAACCACTTCTAACGGATTGTCTGCCTGAAGCGCCCTGTTTATTTCTTCTCTTGTATACTCACTTCCATAACTAAAGCCCTCCGGCGGATTTCCCTTAACATCAGTCTGATCCCATATACTCAAAATTCTTGTTTGCCCTGTGGACTTTTGAAACAACTTGTTTGTATAATCAATTCCCGTGTCAATAAAGCCAATTATCACATCTCTCCCTGTAAGATTAAACCCCGACTGGTTCTGCAACCTTATGGAACCTGTTGCCGCCACGGCAGTTGTATCCATTAAACCGTACAACTTTGGAATAACATTGTATGTAAAATTAGCAACATTTATAGTAGGTAGCATATCAAGCCTGTAATATGCACAAAAGTACGAATCATCTATAACCTGAGTACATTCAACCTGCTCCGTTAAGGCTTCACTAATGTCACCGTTATACCTGCCAATGAAATCACCATATTCCTCTGACAAAATAATATTATTACACTTCATTGATTGCCCTTGAAATAAAATTAATATAAGTTTATGTAGGAGCGGGGGAAGATATGAACGGAATTACGCAATGCGTACCCCGATAGCAGGTATTCTGGTACATAAACAATGCAAACAATATAAATCAATACAAAAATACCCGGAGTTATAGAAATTTAGATAATTAATTTTCCACAACTCTGGGTATTATATTTCTATTATTTTTTAAGCTCTTCTAACCTTCTATAAGGTCCTGGCCTCTCATTCCTATTACCGGGCCGCCTGTTCCATTAATGTATTCTTCTGTAATTTTTACAGTTCCAATGTTGTCATCTTTTGGAATTTCATACATTATATCAAGCATAAATTTCTCAATGATTGCCCTTAGTGCTCTGGCACCTGTTTTCTTTTCTATTGCTTTCTTGGCAATTGTTCTAAGAGCACCTTCCGTAAATTCAAGTTTTACTTCATCAAGTTCAAGCAATTTCTGATACTGTTTGATAATTGCATTCTTTGGATCTGTAAGAATTTTTACAAGCATGTCTTCTGTTAATCCATCCAAAGTAAATACAATTGGAAGTCTTCCAAGAAATTCAGGAATCATACCAAATTTTCTCAAATCTTCTGATGTTACTTTTTTCATAACATTAGGATCATTATCGTATTTGTCTGTTAATTCACTTTGGAAGCCTATGGCTGCCTGCTTGTTAAGTCTTTCCTTAATAATATCTTCCAAATCCGGAAAAGCGCCACCGCAAATAAACAAAATATTTTTTGTGTTAACTGTTGCAAGTGGCACCATTGCATTCTTGCTTGTTGCACCAACAGGAACTTCAACTTCGCTTCCTTCCAAAAGCTTAAGCATTCCCTGCTGAACTGACTCTCCGCTTACATCTCTGCTACTTGTATTCTGTTTCTTTGCAATCTTGTCTATTTCGTCAATAAAAATAATACCTGTTTCTGCTCTTTCAACATCATTGTCTGCTGCTGCCAAAAGTTTTGAAACAACGCTTTCAATATCATCGCCAATATACCCTGCCTCTGTAAGTGATGTTGCATCTGTTATTGCAAGAGGAACATCTAATAACTTAGCTAAAGTCTTAACAAGGTATGTTTTACCTGAACCTGTAGGTCCAATCATTAACATATTTGACTTTTCAATTTCAATTTCGTCCATTGTGTTTGTTGCCACTCTCTTGTAGTGATTATAAACTGCAACAGACATAACCTTCTTAGCATAATCCTGTCCAATAACATAATCGTCTAACTTACCTTTTATAACATGAGGTGCAGGAATCTTGTTAATATCCAAAACAGGTGCTTCTTTCTTTTCTGAAGATTTTTTCTTTTTAAGTTTCTGTTTCTTTGGAATTTCTCTTCTAAAATCATCCGTAGTCATCATATGAATTCCCGGAGTATTAAGCAACTCTTCTAATTCATCCTTGCTTATGCTCATATTCATGCCAAAGTTCTGGAAACTATTAAAACTCTTCTGCAGACAATCTGCGCACACACAAATTCCACCCGGCATATCAATCATAGTTCCTGCTTTACTTTCAGGTCGTCTACAAACATAACAAATCTTCTCGTATTCATCTTCATTACTCTTGTCTGATGAATCGCCATTCTCACTTTTATCAACATTGTTATTGTCTGTAGAATTGTTATCATCATTTACTATTACTTTATTATCATTTTCCTTTGAGTTATTGTCTATAACTTGATTGTTTTCAGCTACAACCTCTCGGAAATCATTTTCATCTAAAGTCTTGTTTTCAAATTCATCTTTGTTCATTGTATCTCTCCATTCTGCGATATTATTCACAAATAAAAAAAGTATATCACATTTAATCTTACATACTAATCCACAACATACTCTGCGAACATCAGTAATTTAATATGAAACACCATTTAATACATGGCTTAGTTTAACATATATTAACTAAAATTAAAACATACAAAATTGACCATATTCTGACTTAAATGTTACATATTTTTTAACATTTCAAAAGAGGCAACCCTCTACCGGATTGCCTCTTTGTTATAAACAAAACACTTTATGAGAAAGAAATTTTTAACTTTTTTAGTTTGCGGCATTCTGTGTTGTTTCAATTACGCTCTTGTCGCCAAGTGTAACTGTAACATCTTTTGTCTTGTATTCTCTGCCGTCTCTGTATTCTATAGTTACTTTAACCTGTTCGCCTTTCTTGTAGTATTCAAGGATACTCTGTAATGATGCCATTGATGAAACATCCTGCCCGTCAAATTTTGTAATTACATCTGATGCTGCGATTCCGGCATTTTCAGCAGGGCCACCTTTTACTACGCTCTGTACCTGGATTCCCTGTGGAATTGAGTAAGCCTGTGATGTCTGCTCATCTACATCAAACCCTGAAATTCCAAGGTAACCCCTTTCGTCTTCTGATACTTTTGTTCTTGTTTCTTTTGTTTCAAGGTCACTAATAATATCTTTTACAGATGAAATTGGGATTGCAAAGCCCATACCTTCAACGCTGGCATTTGAGCTGCTTCCGCTTGATGAATATTTTGCAACGTTAATTCCGATAACTTCGCCACTGGCATTTAATAATGCTCCGCCACTGTTACCACCGTTAATTGCTGCGTCTGTCTGAAGTAATGTCATTGTCTGATTTTCAAGCTGAACCTTTCTGTCTTTTGCACTGATAATGCCTGTTGTTACTGACTGTCCATATCCTAAAGCATTACCAATTGCAATAACACCTTCACCAACGTTAACTTTATCTGAATCGCCTAATGTAGCTTTCTTAATATTTTTTAATACATCTGATGGAATGTCTTTTAATTTTACTGCAACAACTGCTACGTCTTTTGTTGAATCAGTTCCCTTAATGTATCCATCAACTGAATCCTTTGATTCTGTTCCGGCAAACTGAATCTTTAAGCTGTCTGCACCTTCAACAACGTGATTGTTTGTAACTATAAGAAGTTCTGTACTTGTCTGGTCTACAATAATACCTGAACCTGCTGCATCTTCTTCATATGAATTGCTCTTGTTGTTTCCGCTATTTCCACCACCAAAATAGTATTCCCAAATATCCTGTGAATAATCGTTTCTTGATTCAACTAATGTCTTGCTTGTAATAGCTACAACACTTGGCATTGCACTGCTTACAACACTTGAAACATCTGTTACTGTAACACCTGATTTTGATGAAGAATTAGCATCGTTCTGTGTGTTAGTTGAGCCGATTGATTCGTAATTGCCTGAATCACTGCTATTGTCATTGTTGCTATTGTTATCATTTTTGCTTAATGTTCCGTCTTCCAAAACATTTGTTAATGAATCTTTATTCTTTGAAATATAAGCTGCTGAAATACCAATTGTTCCTGCAAGTAAAACTACACAAACTGCAACAACGGCTATTAAAGTTCTCTTCTTTTTCTTCTTTTTACCATTACCATTGTTATTGTTGTTACTGTTATAATTGTAACCATTGTTTGTCTGAGAATCATTTGTTGAATAATAATATCCATTATTCTGTGAATTATTAGAATTGCTATTATAATAACTGCCATTCTGAGTACCATTGTTGCCACTGTTGTTGCTTCCCTGCGAATAATAAGTACTATTTCCACTTACATCATCTGCGTTATGATGCTCATCATTTACATATGACTGTCTGTAAACACTGCTTTCCTGTTCAGCTGTCTGCTCTGTATTCTGTTCTGAACTATTCACAGCATCCTGTGAAACCTGCTGGCTGTTTACCTCTTCAAAATTATTGTTTTCTGTCCCTGATATATTGTCATCGTTGTTTTCCTCCGGATTTGAACCAAATCCATTTGGATTCTCGTTGTCGTACATCTTCCTTTTCTCCTTTCAAGCTCTTTTTTTTAATAAAGAATAAAATTTTGTATTACCTCATCTATTCCTTATTTGATTATAGGTATAGTTTAACGGCTAGTTGTGTTGATTTTGTGTTCTACTTATTAAAAAATTGCGAAAATCTGCCTATTGTTTGCGGGCTGCCATTTTCGGCTACTATATGCAGAAAAAAGGAGTCGCAATTTGCAACTCCTACATTTTTAATAAAACTGGCTCTTGCCGCCATCATCATAATCATAACTTACGGATTCTGTCTCACCTTCCTTATTCTTTTTAGCATCTCCACTCATGTCTATACCTGTTGAGCCATCCGGATACACACCTGTATCAGTCTGTATCTGATTTCCGATAGTATTAACAGTGCTTGTTGGCTGGTAATTCTTTTCACCGAAAAGATACTCATGAAGCTCTGATACGTTATCACTTAAGCCTTTTGGCATAACATAACTGGTTCCACTAATAGTTCCCGTTTCAAGGTTTGACGGAAATCCCTGACTTCCCGATAATTTAAAATCAAATATAATTGGAATCATATTTACAATTTCTTTAAAAGTAAAACTTGTGGAAATAATTTTGTTTTTGTTAGTGTTGGCATTCATAACACCCGAAACCATTTCCTGCAATTCGCTAAAGCTTGCACTCTTTGCCTTTTCTACCAACTTCATCATAACTGAACGCTGTCTTGCTGCTCTACCAAAATCGTCTCTAACCTCTTCCCCTGTTTTTGGATCATAGAAAGTAGCTTTTCTGATTCTACAATATGTTGTGGCCTGAATACCATTTAACTTAATATTCTTTCCACTCTTCTTAACATATTTGGGTTTTACACCAATTGAGCTACAAGTACTGCTCATATGATAATTAAGCTGCTGTAATTCATCATCTGTAAGATTAACTTTTATTCCTCCCAATGTGTCTATAATCTCAGCAACACCTGAAAAGTTAACTGTAACATAATCAGTAATGTTAAGGTCAAGATTCATGTTAAGTGTATTAATCGCCGCTTCAGGTCCACCACCTGCATAGGCTGAATTAACCTTAAAGTACTTATAAATGGTTCCATCTTTTCCGTAAATTCCAAGATAAGTATCCCTATACACTGATACCATTTTTACTTCGCCTGTAGTGTTATGTACACTAACAATAAGTATGGAATCGCTGTTAGAAGCATCAACTTCTCCTTCTCTTGAATCTACACCAAACAATACAAAATTAGTATATTCTTCTGAATAATTGTATTTAAGTTTGTTAGTTTTGATACTGTTATCATCAAAATTAAGATCTCGTACACTCTCGTTGTAACTGTTATTTCCCCACCAGGTTATAATTTTCTGGCCTATTGCTGTGTTTGCCATAGCCTTTACAACCTGGGTCTTTACTGATGGCACAAATAAAATCACAGCAATCATAACTATAAGTAGTCCAAAAATAACTTCCATTGTTGTTACAAATCTTTTTAATCGTTTTACTGTTTTTAACTGTTGCTCTGAGCTTTTCGTTTTTCTCCTAGAACTCATGCTTTTCTCCAATCATCTTCTTTTTAGTAACTTATAATTAATCTTATCTGTATCCGTTAGGATTGTTCTTCTGCCAATTCCATGAATCAGCACACATTTCCTTAATGTCGTATTTTGCTTCCCAGCCTAATTCTTCCTTGGCCAAAGTTGCATCTGAATAACATTCAGCAATGTCACCAGGTCTTCTGTCTGTAATTACATAAGGAATGTCAATTCCGCTTGCTTCGCTGAAATTCTTAATAACGTCTAATACGCTGTATCCCTTTCCTGTTCCAAGGTTATATACCTTAACTCCAGGGTTTTCTTTGATCTTGTCAATTGCGTTTACATGACCTGTAGCCAAATCCATTACATGGATGTAATCTCTAACTCCTGTTCCGTCAGGTGTTGGATAATCATTTCCAAATACATTAACTCTTGGAAGTTCTCCTGTTGCAACCTTTGTAATGTAAGGCATAAGGTTGTTTGGAATTCCGTTAGGATCTTCGCCGATAAGTCCACTCTTGTGTGCTCCAATTGGGTTAAAGTAACGAAGAAGAATTACATTCCATTCCTTGTCTGCAAACTGAATGTCTGTAAGAATCTGTTCAAGCATTGACTTTGTCCAACCATATGGGTTTGTACACTGTCCCTTAGGGCATTTTTCTGTTATAGGAATTTCTGCCGGATCTCCGTATACTGTTGCTGATGAACTAAAGATAATATTCTTTACTCCATGTTTACGCATTACATCGCACATAGCTAATGTTCCTGAAATGTTGTTTGTGTAATATTCAAGTGGCTTCTGAACTGATTCACCTACAGCCTTTAAGCCTGCAAAATGGATAACTGCATAAATATCGTTTTCTGTTAAAATCTTATCCATTAATTCCTTGTCTGCAATGTCACCTTTGTAGAATTTTAAAGTTTTACCTGTAATCTTTTCCACTCTCTTAAGTGATTCTTCGCAAGCATTGCTTAAGTTATCTATAACTACTACATCATATCCTGATTCCAATAATTCAACACAAGTATGACTTCCAATAAATCCTGCTCCACCTGTTACTAAAATAGTGCTCATTATTCTACCTCCATTATTTAGCTTTCGCTTTAATTTTTATTGTAACATTATTCATCAGTGTAGTGTTATCCGGCACTGCTACGTCCACATGTACCGTTGTTGTTCCTTCCTTAACTTTCCCCAAATCTGCACTGATGGCTATGTCATCTTTTGTTAATTGGCTGATTACTTCTTCCTCTCCCTGTAAAGTAACTTTAACCTTTTTTGTAACTAGCTGTACATCCAAGTCGCTGCTTAAGTCATTAAGAGATACTTCAGAAGCATCATATTCAAATGTTCTTGTGATAAGCTTCTTAATTAGAACCTTTACGGTTATAGTTGATTCTCCGCTAACGGACAATCCTTTTGGTAATTTGCCTGTTACATCTATATTCTGTGTCACATCACCTTTGGCATCTGACACATCTATATCATCCTGTATATCTAATGATTCAATGCTGTCAAGAGATTCTTCACTACCGTAAACTGTAATACTGTCACTTGAAAGAATCACATCATCCACAACATAACCATCTGCCGGCTTACCTAATTCATCTTTATTTATAGTTGAAATTGGAACCTGTTTTGCTCTTAAAACATTAACATTTACCCTTATCTTCTTATCTGATAATTCAATTTCATCTGATTTAATTTCTTTGTCGTTCTTATCATAAAGTATTACAGGACATTTTTTTGAAATATTAGTGTTTGTTCCATCCAAGCTACATCTTACTGCTACCTTTTTGATTTTGTCAATAATTGATGTTGGAGCTTTTACTGTAACTTCGTCTGTGGACATTGAGCTAAGCCCTGCCACATAGCCGTCAGCAACCTTTCCTGTATACTCAACAACCAAGTCTGTAAAATCTTTTTCTTCAACATTTTCCACGTCTACCAGAATAGTCTGGGCTGACTGTTTTACAATTGTAATCTTTCTTCCCAGAGAAGCATTCTTAGTTGTTACATCAACAGGAATTGAGTTGACTTTTGACAATTCCTTTAAAGATGCAGTAGCCCTGAAATCTTCTGCTGATAAGTTACTTACAATTGATCTTTTGCCTGAAACAGTAATATTCAAGTACTGTTCAGACTTAACATTATATACCATATCTCTGCTGGTTATTGCACTTTCGTTTGTAACGGATATTGGAATATTTGATACAGTAATGGTTTTCTCCGGATCGTTAACATTAACAATTGCCAGCCACAAAACCAATGCTATTAATACTGCAAGAAATTTCAAACCAATATTATTTGTCAGAGACATCTTTAGTTTCGTTAACATCTTTTTCATTGCGTCCCCTTCCTTTCAAAAATCTTCTTGGTTTAACTTCCTCTTTATCCTGAGCCTTTATAAGCTCATTTTTCAGAATTGAAGCATCTGCGTATCTAATTAACTTGCCTTCTTTTGCAATGGAAATACTTCCTGTTTCTTCTGACACAATAACAACTATACAGTCTGAAACTTCACTAATTCCAAGTCCTGCTCTATGTCTTGTACCCAAATCCTTGCTTAAAGAAGAGCTGTCTGACAGTGGCAGATAACATGTTGCTGCCACCACCCTGTTTTCATCTATAATAACTGCACCATCGTGTAATGGTGTGTTTTTTTCAAAAATATTAATTAACAACTGGCTTGAAATACGTCCGTCTATCTTTATTCCTGTTTCAATAAACTGACCTAAATCGTGCTGCTGTCTTATAACAATTAAGGCTCCTGTTTTAGCCTTTGCCATCTCAAGAGTTGCTCTTGTTATTTCTTCAACTGATCTGTCGCTAAAATTAGATTCATTGTTGCCATTTTCAAATTTTAATACTTTGAAAATAACATTCTTTCTACCTAATTCTTCCAGAGCCCTTCTAAGTTCAGGCTGAAATATAATTACAAGTGCTATAATACCTGCACTTAATGTCTTGTTAAATATCCATAGCAGTGTTGTCAAATGAAATAAAGAAGCCACAAGCATAAAGATTACAAGCACAAAAATACCCTTTAATAATACCCATGCCCGACTTTTTCTAAACCATAAGACCACATAGTAAATAGCTACAGACATTATAACTATTTCAACAATGTCACTTGCATAAATTTCCGGCACTGTTAAATATTTTTCTATAAAATTTGAAACATAATTTAATACTGTGCTCACTTTATTTCCCCTTTCCATAATACTCTGCTTTATAATGTCGAAAACCTCTTCAATTAAGAATAACGTTTTTTATTTGATTTTTATTGCAAACTCTATTTCCAATTCTTCTTTTTCTTTCTCTGGGCATTAATTCTTTTAACATTCATTTCAGGTGCTACCACGTTAATCTTAGGCACTGCCTTAACGTAATAATAGTATTCGTCATCTTCAAACTGAGTATGTTCTGTTCTTGAATAATCCACTGAAAATACGAAGAACTGAATAATGCATCCTAACAATATAGAGCCTACGCTCCCAAGAATAACCTCAATTATTGAATATTCTGTGTTCAAAGTAAGTGCTCCAACCAAAATTATAACACAATCTGCCACTCCGCCTACTATAATCGCAATAATCCAGGCATTGTTAACTGATGATTTTCTTATAAAATAAACTACTAATGTAGTTATAATAAATGCTGCAATAACCAAAAATAATTGATTATTAACACTAATCATTTTTAATACTGTATTAAGATTTGCTGCGTTAGTTCCCTCTGATGCAACATTCTGAATTGCGTCTGCATTCTTGCCTATTACGGCTATCATATAATATACTATTGTTCCAAATGTAACCGATACTATTGATACAGGTGTGCATATTAATCCTGCAATAATCGGAACAATATATGGTATTTTCAGGAAAAACGCTATGGGAACAAAAAGTACGAATATTCCCTGTGTTGGTGTAAATCTAAAATACAAAAGTAACATTATTAGCAAAATAATTACCACTAATGCCCCAAGTTCTATTGATAATGTAAATATGTTAATACACATAATAGCCGTTAAAGCTGTTATTATAATTGTCCAAGGCATAAAAGCCATAATAACTGATATTCCCATTATTACAGGCCACATTGTTAATAAATCATTATAACCAACATTCTTTTTTATTAGAGTTAATGCTATAAACGCACTGATAAATTTAATAATCGGATTAACATAAAACTCATGTTCCGCGTAAAAATTCTTTAATTTCTCCTTATATACAAGTAATCCCATCATTATTCTTCATCGCCTCCCTCTCCAAGTTCATCAATAATGGCATCATATTCTAATTCCTGAATACGGTGCAGTGTTTTCAAATCTCCATTATATTCCTTTAAATGCTTTCTTATATTTCTAAACTTGTGTGAGAAAAAAGCATAACTAAAAATCATATATAAAACAACGGATACAATATATAAAATCACAAGCATTACTATTAAAGCTGTAAGTCTTCCTGTTGTTGTAAGACTTGATATAACCTTGTCAGACTTATACATAAACCATAAAACCAAACAAAGCAAATATGCAACTGTTATACACAAAAAAGATTTAAGCATTTTTAGTGACATATAATCACCTCTGAAATACTTGCTTGTTTTAATCTCTTTTTTTTGATTTTTCTGCTCATATAACGACAACTTTGTCATTAGTATAATCTTTTCATTATTAAGCATTTTAAATCTCCTTAAAATTGAATCTCCAACTTTTTCGTATAGAAACCCATAATTATCTTTAATTCTATCATAGGTGGAAAAAATTTACTACAGGATTTGAGAATTAATTTTGTTTATATGTAGTCCAAAAAGGGAACCTTGCAAACACGTTGATTTTATTATTTTGCTCCGCCGCCTATTGTACAGCGAAAACTTAAACTCGCCTTCGGCTCAAACAGTAAGTTTATCGCTGTACGCTATGCTCACAAAATTTCAAAAATCTGCCTATTGTTTGCAAAGATTCCCTTTTTGTACCATATTATATATTTATCATTATTTAATTTTTTATTCTACAATTTTATTCTTAATGCTCTTGTTGCATTCAGTACCGCAAGTACCATTACACCTACGTCTGCAAATATTGCGACCCACATATTGGCTATACCAAGTGCTCCAAGTACAAGGCAGATTGCTTTTATCGCCAATGCGAAGATTATGTTTTCTCTTACTATTTCAAGTGTTCTCTTTGATATCTTCATTGCCAACGCTATCTTTGCAGGATCGTCATCCATAAGTACAACATCTGCAGCTTCAATTGCCGCATCTGAGCCAAGGGCTCCCATTGCCACACCGATATCTGCTCTTGATAATACAGGGGCATCATTGATTCCATCGCCTACGAATGCAAGGGCTTCCTTGTCTCCTTTTTCTGCAAGTAGTTTTTCAACCTGCTCAACTTTATCTCCCGGAAGAAGCTCACTTCTTACCATGTCAATGCCTATTTCTGTTGCAACTTTGTGGGCAACTTTTTTGGAATCGCCTGTTAACATAACAGTTTTCTTCATTCCATTCTTTTTTAATTCAGCAATTGCCATCTTTGTTGTTGGTTTAATAATATCTGAAATTGTTATGCAACCGGCATACACGCCATCAACAGCTACAAAAACTATTGTTCCTTCATCGTGTTCGTCACTTGGATTGATTCCAAGTTTTTTCATAAGCTTAATGTTTCCAGCACTAACTTTCTTGCCGTCAACGTCAGCCTGAACGCCGTGACCTGCAATTTCTTCAATATTATTTACTTTTTCAAGGTCAATTTTCTCACCATATGCTTTTTTCAAACTCTGACTAATCGGATGACTTGAACCACTTTCTGCATATGCTGCAAAATACAACAAAGTTTTTTCATCAAAATCCTTTGCAGGATATATTTTATTTACTTCGAAAACACCTTTTGTAAGTGTACCTGTTTTATCAAAAACAATGTATTTTGTCTTCGATAATTCCTCTAAATAGTTGGAACCTTTTACAAGAATACCGTTAGATGAGGCGCATCCGATACCACCAAAGAAGCTTAATGGTATTGAGATAACCAATGCGCAAGGACAACTGATTACAAGGAATGTTAATGCTCTTATAATCCAATCAGGAAAGTCTGGTGACATTCCCATAATAAGTCTTACTATTGGTGGCAAAATAGCCAATGCTAATGCTCCGTAGCAAACTGCCGGAGTATAATATCTGGCGAATTTTGTAATGAAGTTTTCTGAACGTGACTTCTTCATACTTGAATTTTCTACCAAATCCAAAATCTTCGAAACTGTAGAGTCACCAAATTCTTTAGTAGTTTTAAGCTTAATTGCACCTGTCATATTGATGCATCCACTTATAACTTCTTCCCCTGCTTTTGCATCTCTTGGTACACTTTCACCTGTAAGTGCGCTTGTATTTAATGTTGTATTTCCTTCTGTAATAATTCCATCAATAGGGACTTTTTCTCCCGGATTTACAACAATCTCTGTACCTATTTCCACGTCATCAGGATCAACCTGTTCAATCTGTCCGTCAACTATAATATTGGCGTAATCAGGTCTTATGTCCATAAGTGCTGCAATGTTTCTTCTGCTTTTTCCAACAGCGCAACTCTGGAATAACTCACCAATCTGATAGAACAACATAACAGCTACGCCTTCTTTAAATTCTCCCAAAAGCATTGCACCTACTGTTGCTATCGCCATAAGAAAGTTTTCATCAAACACCTGCTTGTTCAAAATACCCTTGAAAGCTTTTCTCAAAATGTCGTATCCGATAACAAAATATGGAATAAGATACAAAACAACCTGCCCCCAAATATTCACATCCGCAAATTCGCACAATATTGAAATACCTAAAATTAAAATTGCAGATGCAATAATTCTATACAAAACTGTTTTCTGTTTTTTTGTCATTTTCTCATCCTTTCTAAAACTGTTTTCTGTAGAAAAGATTTTTTCACTTCTTAATCTGCATTAAAATAACAATTTAAAATTTACAATTCTTATTTTAAATTTGTTATTTGGATTTTATAATTTGCAATTTCTTATAAGAAGATTTCACAATCATCTTCTACTTTTTTACAGTTCTTAACTGCTTCCTGCATTACTGCATCTACATCTGCTCCGTCTTCAAATTCAACCTTTAATTTCAATGTCATAAAGCTTAATGTTGCATCCTTAACTCCTGCTGTAGCCTTAACTGCCTCTTCCATCTTTGCTGCACAATTTGCACAATCTACCTCTACTTTGTATGTCTTCTTCATAATAATTATCTCCTTTTCTTTAATATATAATCTAAACTTTAATTTTTTTTACTTACATTTACACATCTTATCTTTCTTCAATATGTTCCATTCCCATACTTAAAATTGTTCTAACATGGTCATCATCTAATGAATAAAAAATAATCTTACCCTCTCTTCTAAATCTAACCAACTTGGCATCCTTTAAAAGTTTCAACTGATGGCTAACTGCTGACTGACTTAAATTCAAAATCTGAGCAATATCACCTACGCAAAGTTCACTTTCAAACAATGCATGAAGAATTCTAATTCTTGTTGAATCTCCAAAAACTTTAAACAATTCAGCTAAGTCATATAACTCTTCCTCATCCGGTAAAGTTTCAAGAACTTTTTTAACAACTTCTTCATGAACTGCCAAAAACTCGCCGTTATCTTTATCTACCATAGGCACCTCCTTTTCTACATCAATCTAATGTGTCTACAACAATTATTGTTATAAAATTGTTTGGTACTATTAATTGTTATTTTATGATATGAACATTTATTCATATGTTTAATTCTATTATATGCACATATATTCATATGTCAATGTTTTTGTTTGAAATTTATTGCGATATTTGTAATTTCCACCTGACACCCATTGGAACCATACTTAATTTATATAGATTTTAGCAATTATTCTTGTTTCCCCTCCACCTCAGCAAAACACCCCCAACACTAAAAGTTTCATTTTTTAGTATCGGGGGTGTTTGTGTATTAATGTATTTAATTTATTAATTCTATATATTAATCAGCTCATCCTGACTAGTCTAACAGATTATCAATACTCTTCATTCCTATCATTCTGTCTAGTCAAGCAGGTTTTCCATGCTCTTCATTCCTATTGCAAGTGTTGATCCATTATGGAGTAATGCTGACATTGTTGGTGGAATTATTCCGGTAATGCCTAGTACAATTAAGCCCGCATTGAAGCTTACTATGAATCTGTAATTCTTGTCAATTCGTTTAACTAAGCTATTGCTCAATGCCTTTAATGTTACTATTTCATAAAGGTTATCTGCGCCTATTGTTACATCAGCGATTTCTCTTGCAATTTCTGCACCATCGCTAATTGATATTCCTATATCGGCTGCTGATAATGCAGGTGAATCATTTATTCCATCACCTATCATTATGACCTTTCTGCCTTTAGCCTTTTCTTTCTCTACGAAATTAGCCTTATCTTCAGGCAATACTTCTGAATAATATTCATCAATTCCTGCCTTCTTAGCTATGGCTTTTGCTGTACGGTCGCTGTCGCCTGTCATCATTACAACCTTACATATTCCTGCCATCTTCAATGACCGGATAACTGCCGCAGCTTCTTCACGAAGTGGATCTTCTATGCATATTACTGCTGCAAGTCTGTTATTAATAGCCATGTACAGATGAGAATATTCAGGTGGTAAACTGTTAAAAGTACCCATCTTCTCAGGATCAACTGTACATTTTTCATCTTCAAATACAAAATGATGACTTCCAATTACAACCTTCTGACCATCTATCATAGATGAAATACCGTGTGCAACAATATATTCAACTTCTGAATGAACCTCTTCATGTTCAAGATTCTTCTCTGCTGCAGCATCAACTACTGCTTTTGCCATAGAATGTGGAAAATGCTCTTCAAGACAAGCTGCAATCCTTAATAATTCATCAGAATCCTGACCATTAAATGACACTACATCTACAACCGTAGGATTAGCTTTTGTAAGGGTACCTGTCTTGTCAAAAACAATCGTGTCTGCCTCAGCCATTGCCTCCAAATATTTTCCACCTTTTACAGTAATGTTATGTAAACTTGCTTCCCTAATTGCTGACAAAACAGATATAGGCATTGCAAGTTTTAATGCACATGAAAAATCAACCATAAGCACTGATAATGCCTTTGTTGCATTTCTTGTTAAAGCATATGTAAGCCCTGTTCCAAGCAAAGTATAAGGAACTAATTTGTCTGCTAAGTGAGAAGCTTTGCTTTCCATAGAAGTCTTTAATTTCTCAGATTCTTCTATCATAGTAACAATCTTCTCGTAACGACTTGAACCGTTAGTCTGGTCCACTCTTATGACAAGTTCACCTTCTTCAAGAACAGTACCTGCGTAAACAATACCTTCTGCATTCTTCTGAACCGGTATTGACTCACCTGTTAAAGAAGCCTGATTTACCATTGCCTCACCTGAAACAACAGTGCCATCGAAAGGAATAATATTTCCCATATGTACTCTTACAAGATCTCCTGCCTTAACATCAGAAGTTGACACAAGAATGTCCTGTTCGCCCTGGCAAAGCCAAACTTTTCCAACATTTAAAGACATACTTCTTGCCAAGTCATCAACAGATTTTTTATGAGTCCATTCTTCCAAAATTTCACCTATTCCAAGAAGAAACATAATTGAACCTGCTGTGTTCATATTATTTCTTGCAATTGAAACACCAATAGCCGTTGCATCAAGAACCGGCACTTCAATCTTTCTGCTTGCAAGTGTTCTTACACCATTCCAAAGATATTTAACAGACTTTGTAAGAGTAATACATTCCCTAATAGGATTCGGCAGGAATATCTTGTTGGCACCATACAAAAATACCTTGTTAACAAGCTTATCCCAATACTCTCTATTTAACTCTCTACCTGAATTTTGCAAATACACATCAGGAACTTCAACATTATTATACTTAAATGATGTAAGTAATTTTATAATATCTTCCCTTGATCCAATATAACTAATTGTAGCATCTTGAAGTCTTTCCCTAACCTTTACTGATGTTACAAGCTTATTATTACTAAGGTAATATTCCAACGTATCTGCCTGCTCGAAAGTCATGCGGCTTTGCAATATATGAATCCTTATTCTACCTTTAATTTCATGTTTAATTACAAACTTCATATAAAGTAACCTCTTTTCCGGAAATCTTTACTGCAAAGAAACACCCGTATAAAATACAGGTGTCCTTAAAATCAAATAATTCTATTTTATTCTGCAGTATCTTCTTCTACGTCAGTTGTTTCTTCAGATACTTCTTCTACATCTTCAAATTCTTCTGTTTCTGCTGCAGCTCTGTCTTCATTAATCTGCTGTGCTTCTGCATAAATATCTTCAGCATTTTCCTGAATGTTTGTAGCTGTCTTCATTACGCTTTCTTTAGCTCTAAGAACTGCTGCTGTGCAATTTGTGTATACTTTCTTTGCATCTTTGCTTGATAAAATCTTAATTCCTGCTGTTCCAAAAGCAACACCTGCTGCAAAAATTCCTGTCTTTTTAACGTCAATCTTCTTAATAAAATCTAACATAGTTTCATCCTCCATTGTCTTTTGTTTGTATTATATTAAATCTATTTTTTAAAGTTTTCCACTATTTTTTCGCTATTGATATTTTTTATCAATAAGCTTGCGTTTTATTACGTATTCTTCTCTGATTCAATAACAATTCTGTTCACCTTTTGATTATCTAAGTAACCACAGGCTTTTAAACCTTTCATTATTACAGAATTCCATTCCGTCCGGGACAAGTGGTAAACCATATTATCATCTAACTCTATAGTGCAGGCGTTGTCCTTTACGCAGTCAAGGTTGCATGAAATTTTATAAATATTTCTTCTGCTAATAGCTCCAATGTCTTCAAGAAGATTGACCATTCTATACACTGTAGCTGCCCCGATGTTAGGATCAATTTCCACTGCTTTATAATAAATCTCTTTACATGAAGTGCATTCTTCGTCAAGGATTACGTCCAAGAGAACTTTTCTCTGGTTTGTAATTCTACATCCCTTGTCTTTTAAAGTCTTCAGAACTGATTCCTTCTGCATTCTTGTTCTTTGAAATTTTAGTTCATCACTTTTTTTCTGCTCCAATTATTTTCTCCCATAAAAACATAGGAACCTGCAAATAATTGCAGGTCCCTTATATTAAAACTTATTATTTTGCACTGGCTTTTTCATGTTAACATTTAATGTATTGCTCTCTTTGTATGGTCTAAATAAGAGATAAATAAATACTAACACAATTACAAATGCAACTACTGTTCCAATTCCAAATGTTCCTGCTGTAACTAATGTACCAATCTGGTAGATACATAATGCAACTAAGTATCCAAGAATTGTCTGGTATCCTATTGCTGTAAAGAACCATTTAGTATTGTTCATTTCTCTCTTAATAGCACCCATAGCTGCGAAACATGGTGCACAAAGAAGGTTGAATACTAAGAATCCGTATGCTGCAATTGGAGTCATAACCTGTGCAAGATTTCCCCAAATTTCTGTACCGTCTTCTGCTACTTCTGCGAAACCGAATAACATACCGAATGTTGCTACTACGTTTTCTTTTGCAATAAGACCTGTAATAGCTGCCACAGCCATCTTCCATCCTTCACCTGCTTTAGTCCATCCAAGTGGAGTAAAGATTGGTGCAATTACACTACCGATTGATGCTAAAATACTATCGTTAAGCTGTTCTGCTTCTAACATTCCGAACTTTCCGTCTACCCAACCGAAGCTCATAAGGAACCAAAGAATGATTGTTGAAAGAAGGATAATAGTTCCGGCTTTCTTAATGAATGACCATCCTCTTTCCCACATGCTTCTAAGAACGTTTCCTAATGTTGGCCAGTGGTATGCTGGAAGTTCCATTACGAATGGAGCAGGATCTCCTGCAAACATCTTTGTTTTCTTTAAAATAATACCTGAACAAATAATTGCTGCAATACCTACAAAGTAAGCACTTGTTGATACCCAACCTGAGTTGTTAAAGAATGCACCTGCGATTAATGCAATGATAGGCAACTTAGCTCCACAAGGAACAAATGTTGTTGTCATAATTGTCATCTTACGGTCGCGGTCATTTTCGATTGTTCTTGATGCCATAATACCAGGAACACCACAACCACTACCAATTAACATAGGGATAAATGATTTTCCTGAAAGACCGAATTTTCTAAAAATTCTGTCCATAATAAATGCGATTCTTGCCATATAACCACAGCTTTCCAAGAAAGCAAGGAATATAAACAATACTAACATCTGTGGTACGAAACCAAGTACAGCACCAACACCGGCTACAATACCGTCAAGAATAAGTCCTGATAACCAATCTGCACAATTTAATGAGTCAAGTAAGTTTCCGATTAAAACAGGAACACCTGGTACCCAAACTCCATAATCTGCAGGATCAGGTTCTTCAGCTTCTGTTGCTGTCTTAAAATCATTAACTGTTACGTCAAACTTGTCTGTTACTTTTCCATCTTCATCTTCAAGTTCTGCTTTTGCAGTAATGTCTGATACTCCGGCTTCAGCAACAAATGCGTCAACTGCTGCTGTCTTATCAGCTTCACTTGCTTCTTCGTTCCCAAGAACTTCTTCGATATTATCTGTGCTGATTCCTTTGTCCTTAGCTGCTTCAATGAAAGCATCAACTGCTGCTGTCTGCTTTTCATAATCGCCTGATGCATCTTCATAAGAACTTGTTCCTATGCCAAACAAATGCCATCCGTCACCAAAAACACCCTCGTTAGCCCAGTCAGTAGCCCATGTACCAACTGTTGTTACTGATACGTAATATACAATAAACATTACAACTGCAAAAATTGGAAGAGCTAACCATCTGTTAGTTACGATCTTATCAATCTTATCTGATGTTGTAAGTTCACCCTTATTTCCTTTTGATACACATTTTCCAATTACTGAAGAAATGTATGTATATCTTTCATTTGTAATGATACTTTCTGTATCATCATCAAAAGCATCTTCTAACTGCTTAATTTCATTTTCAACGTCCGGAACAGTTTTCATCTGTTCTTTAATCTTGTCATCTCTTTCAAGAAGTTTGATAGCAAAGAATCTCTGCTGTTCTCTTGGAATATCGAAAGCAATCTTTTCTTCTACTTTTTCAATAGCATCTTCTACTTTTTTATCAAACTTATGTACAATTTCATGGTTAGGTTTCTTAGCAAGTTCAACTGCCTTGTTAGCTGCTTCCTTAATTCCCTTGCCCTTAAGAGCTGAGATTTCAACAACTTCACAGCCTAAACTTTCTTTTAAGTCCTTGATGCTTATCTTATCACCTGATTTTTCCATAATATCAATCATATTAACAGCCATAACTACAGGAATACCTAATTCTATAAGCTGTGTTGACAAATAAAGATTTCTTTCAATATTTGTACCATCAACGATGTTTAAAATTACATCAGGCTTCTCATTAATAAGATAATTTCTTGCTACAACTTCCTCCAATGTATATGGTGAAAGTGAATAAATACCAGGCAAGTCAGTGATTGTTACATCTTTATGTCCTTTGAGCTTACCTTCTTTTTTCTCAACTGTTACTCCAGGCCAGTTACCTACGAACTGGTTAGAACCTGTCAATCCGTTAAAAAGTGTAGTCTTACCACTGTTCGGATTTCCTGCTAAAGCAATCTTAATTGACATTTTCTTTTTTCCCTCTTTCTTAAATTTTAAAATTGTTAATATGTTCCGCCTAATTATAGGCATACGCAGTTAACTATTATCTGTCATTGCTGACTTTTGTTAGAATTAGCTAACCCTAGGTTAAAAATAATAAGCTGTTGCTTAAAGTCTTATGAAAAAAAGTTATTCAACTTCAATCATCTCAGCATCAGCTTTTCTTAAAGATAACTCATATCCTCTAACTGTTACTTCCACAGGATCTCCAAGTGGTGCAACTTTTCTTACATAAATGTCGACACCTTTAGTAATACCCATATCCATAATTCTTCTTTTAACGGGACCAGAGCCTGTAAGTTTTGTAACCTTTACTGTTTGGCCACATTTTACTTCCTTTAATGTTTTCATAATGTGCTCCTTATTTCATTATTGTATTTATATTTAAAAAGATATATGACATACATATCTTTTTTAAATCATATTAAAAGCTTAATTAATATAAAACCAGATTTTAACTATAATCAATACAAAAACCGTATCTTAGACCATAATCTTATTAGCCATATCTTTTCCAATGGCAACTCTTGAATCTTTCACATTAACAATCATATTTCCACCGATTTCTGATACGACCGTAACAGTCCCACCGACTACAAACCCCAGATTTTCTAAGAACTTTCTTGTTTCTTCTTTTCCACCAATCTTTTTAATTGTACTAGCTACGCCTACACCGGCTACTGTTAATGGCATCATTTTATACCTTCTTTCGTAATCATACTGATTATTGATAATCAATTTCATTTTCGATAGTTAGTATACTCTAACGTGCATTAGTTGTCAACAAGTTTAGTGAGTCTTTTGTTACTTTTGTTAAAATTTTACATAAGTCTTTTCCTAATATTATTTTTTGTTATTAAAATTAATAGCAAAGTAAATACAACAAGGAATGTGGCTAATGTTCCGTCAAACAAAGATGTTGCTGTTAAGTTTAACATTATAATCACCTCATTTCAAAAAAATGCTATACTTTTTGGTTAGTCTTGTCTAACTAAAGTATAGCACATTTTGAAAAAATGTATATATTTTTTTAACTTATTTTTCTTCCTCAGGATATGTCATGCCCCACTGTTTTCTTATGTCAGTCATAATCTGCATAACATCCTTAGTATATTCAAGATATGTGAAATCTCCTATTCTATCAATTGTTTTTTCCATATCTTTCACTTCATAATAAAGTGCATCTTTAGTATTTCCACCGGTAATTGTTTCCTTGTGACCGTCCTCAGTATAAGTAATTACTGCTTCCTGCCCTCTTGGATATTCAAAGATTTCAATATATCCCTTGTCAAAAGCGATTGTTCCGCGTTTAGGTTGCTTGCAGTGAAGCGAAAGCATAACCGTTGCCATTTCCTCTTCTTTATTTTTAAGTAAAATTCCTGCCTGTTCATCCACTCCCGTAGGAGCCATTTTTACCTGTGAAACCACCTGATCAGGCACTGATGTCATAAACCATCTTACAAAAGAAAGTGCATATACACCAATATCAAGCATTGCCCCACCTGCAAGATTTCTGTTAAAAAATCTGTTAGTCATATCATATTCCTTGTAACTACCAAAATTCATCTGGATAAGACCTAAATCCCCCAGTTTTCCTGAACTGATAATTTCGTTTAACTTCTTATATATAGGCATATGATATATTGTCATTGCCTCTGCAAGAACTACATTATTCTCTTTTGCAAGATTAATAGCCTCTTCAAGCTCTTCGCTGTTAAGAGTAATTGACTTTTCGCAGAGAACGTGTTTTCCTGCCTTTAATGCTTTTCTTAAAAATTCTATATGAGTGTTGTGTGGCGTTGAAATATATATAATGTCTACATTTTCGTCTTCAAAAACCTGATCAATATTATCATAAACTTTTTCAATCCCGTATTTTTCTGCAAACTGCACAGCCTTCTCATGTGTACGGTTAGCTACCGAATAAAGCTTTTCGCCTTTTTTCTCCATTGCCGCAGCCAATTCGTTGGCTATAACTCCACATCCAAGTGTTGCCCAATTATATTTTTTCATTTGTACCACCTTTCTGCCATTTATGGCAAATCTTATCTTTCACTTTCCAAGGCACCAATGGATTTTTTCATTGCAAACCCTGAAATAATTAACAAAATAAATTCCGATAAAGGAAATGCTACCCAAACACCATTCATTCCAAAGATTGGTGCAAGAATTGCGGCGCATACATTTACTACCACAAAACCTTTAAGTATGGAAAGAACAAATGCCCATTTAACTGAAGCCATGGCGCTTAATGCACTTGAGCAAAATATGTTAATTCCCGCAAAAAGAAAACCAATAAAATATATTCTAAGTCCTACTCTTGCAAGGCTTAAAAGCCTATCACTGCCCTGACTGTTAAACACACCAACTATTGTATCTGTAAAGCCCCATATCATTATCACAATAATTACTGCAAGTCCCAACGCCGTTGCCACGCCTAATTTTTCAATTAACTTAATATCCTTTATGTTATGCTTGCCATAACTTTCGCTGATTAACGGTTGTGAACCAAGTGCTACACCGTTAAAAACTGCAACTGCCACCAGTGCTGTATTTGCCACAACCCCGTATGCTGCTACACCAATATTTCCAGTTAGTCTTAATATTATAAAATTAAAAACCATAACTATAACAGCTCCTGACATTTCCCCAACGAAAGCTGACATTCCAACCTGGCAACAATGGAAAAGTCGTGTCAGGGATGTTTTAAACCATTTGAACTTTACTGTATTTTTCTTAGATAGGAAATGAATCATACAAATCATAACTCCAACTACAGGAGATAGTGCTGTTGCAAGGGCAGCACCCGGCATTCCCATTCCAAGTGGAAACATCAAAATATAGTCAAAAACAATATTAAAAAGACTACTTATTAATGTAGCTGCCATACTTACCGACGGATTACCATCATTTCTGACAAAAGCATTACATGTATAATTAAAAATAAAAAATGGCGAAAATGACATAAATATTCTAAAATATGGGACTCCAATTGCTACAATTGTTTCGTCTCCACCCATTATTTCTACGATTTTGTCTGGGAAAACCAGGCCTACAACGGCAAAAATCACACCTATAACAAGCCCCCAAAACAAAGCGCCTGAGAAATATTTGTCGCATTCATTACTACCATCCTTATTAGAATTCCTGTACTGTTCTTTTACTATTGAATATCTAATTGCTGAACCTACACCTACCATCTGTCCCAATGCAAATATAACCCCATACACAGGCAATGCCATATTTAGCGCAGTTATGCCGTTGGCACCTACTGCTTTAGAAATAAAATAAGTATCTGCCAAAATGTATAATGACAATCCTATCATTGCCAAAATATTCTGAGATACGTACTTAAAAAATCTATTTTTCATTTTATTGTCAACTTTCTAAACCTTTTCTATTTAATTTTTTATTTTCTATTTATATTCATACTATTCTTAATTCTTATAATTTTCAATGCATAAGAAAAAAGAGCAACTATTAAGCTGCTCCTTTATCATAACAAACTTTATTATCTTATTCTAGTAATTTTCAGCATGTACTTCAAAATAGCTCTGTGGATGATTACATACAGGACATACTTCAGGTGCCTTTGTACCAACAATAATATGTCCGCAGTTACGACATTCCCAAACTTTAACTTCGCTCTTTTCAAAAACCTTAGATGTTTCAACATTCTTAAGAAGTGCTCTATATCTTTCTTCATGATGTTTTTCGATTTCACCAACCATACGGAACTTCTCTGCTAATTCAGGGAAGCCTTCCTCTTCTGCAGTTTTTGCAAAACCTTCATACATATCTGTCCATTCATAGTTTTCGCCTTCTGCTGCAGCTTCAAGATTCTGTGCTGTATCGCCGATTCCGTTTAATTCCTTAAACCACATCTTAGCATGTTCTTTTTCATTGTCAGCAGTTTTTAAAAATAATGATGCAATCTGCTCAAAGCCTTCCTTCTTAGCCTTTGAAGCAAAATAAGTATATTTATTTCTTGCCTGTGATTCTCCTGCAAAAGCTGCCTCTAAATTCTTTTCTGTCTGTGTTCCTTCGTATTTGCTCATATAATATTACCTCCTAAGTAATCAGTTACTACTGATTTAAATTTTAGTCCTTATCAATATAGTTATACCCTAAATAACTATAAACATATTATACTGCAAATTCAATATTTTTGTTAAATATTCTTGTAAAAAAATATGTTTTTTCTATGAAATGAACTAACTTTGAAATTAATTATTTATATTACAAATTTGGACTGTAAATTTTATCGAAAATCCTTTTTCTTTACTATATATGTCGATACATACATAGAAGCAATATAAAAGATCAGGCTAACAATTAACACTATATTTCCAAGCATTTCAAAATTGCTAAATATTCCCTTTGCACTTGATAGTTTATCGCTAAAAATATTTATTGCTGCATAAGCAATCCCCCATATTATCATATTAGGAAGCATAATCATTACGCTTCTAACTTGTGGGTTTATCCCTCTTCCTATAATGTATAATATGCACAATTCTATAGACATACATATTAAAATTCCACCTACAAAAAATTTAAATATAACTGATATGTCAAACCAAACTGCCTGTGTTGTTTTTGTCAAAATAAATGCAATTACTGTTCCCAATAAAAATTCATATATAATCGTTACTGCACTTATAAGATATCTTCCTGCAATTCTATCACCTTCCTTTGCAGGTAGCATTAAATCAAAACCACAATCTGCTCTTTGTTCATATGTAAATAGTGACGTTGGTACTATTGTAGAAATAAGGAGCATATATGAATAAGCAGAAAGAATGTTCTCAGTTGAATATGCCATAACATATCCTAATGGTGCAAACAGAACTATGGATGCCAAGTATAATAATTTCATTTTTCTAAAATCATATTTCATAAATAATATCTTTGCCATTATTACATTCTCCCTTCTTTAATTGTATGTAACATAATCTGTGACACATTTGGCTTTTCAAAAACAAACTGACCGTCAAAATTCTGTGCATTATTGCTTTCAATTAATGCCTCAAATCCGTAATTTTTATTTTCTACTCCAATTAAATATTTTTTCTGTTGTTCTGTTAAATTACCATAATCACCTTTTATAATCATATATTCCTCAAGCATTTCATCTTTAGGCTTCTGAAGAATAATTCTACCGTTATCTATAAAAGTAATATAATCTGCAATTTCTTCCAAATCACTTAACACATGTGTTGAAAACAAAATGCTTCTTTCACCATTTTCAATATATTTCTGAAGTTCCCCCATTAATTCTTCCCTCACAACAGGATCAAGTCCATTAGTCGCTTCATCCAAAATCAATAATTTGGCATCTCTTGAAAATACTGTAGCAAACATTAATTTCACTTTCATTCCTCTTGAAAAGTTAATAATGTTTTTGTTTATTGGAAGATTATATTTTTCAATTAAGCTGTCAAACTTTTCGCTATCAAATGTAGGATAAAATTCCTTTAATGTCCGTTTTACATTTTTTACCTTAAGACCTTTTGTAAAATAACATTCATCACCAACGTAAGCTATGCTTTCTTTGTATCTTACAGGATCATCCGCATATGATATTCCATCTATCTTTATTGAACCCGAATCACACTTACATATATGATTAATCAGATTAATGGTACTTGTTTTTCCTGCCCCGTTTTGTCCTACAAATCCCATTATATATCCCTTTGGAATTGTCAGATTTACATCTTTCAATTGAAAATCTTTATATGTTTTATTTAAATTTCTTACTTCCAAAATATTCATTTTCTACTCCTTTCACGGATATTCATATTAGTGCCTATTGTACCTTTTTAATCCTGCTGCCATACTGAATCAACAATGGCAATTATCTCGTCTTTTGTCATACCAATCTGCTTTGCCGATTCCACGGCAGTTTCTATTCCTTCTTCTATTCTCATAATAAATTGTTCCTTCAAAATCTTATTATTGCTGGATAAGACAACACTGCCCTTTCCCTGCATAGTTGCTATAAAACCTTCCTTCTCCAAATCATTATAAGCTCTTGTTGTTGTAATAACACTTACCCCAACATCCTTAGCTAAACTTCTAATAGATGGAAGAATCTCTCCTTCTTTAATCTGTCCGTTAAGAATCTGTTCCTTAATCTGCTCCCTTATCTGCGCATATATAGGAAGTTCAGATTGATTCGATATAATAATTTTCAAATTGTTACCTCCAGTTCTAATCAATGCATTGTATATACTGTATATATTTCATTATATACAGTATATACAATTTGTCAATGAGGTTTTTGGGATTATTGAAGATTTCATATAGTTCCGGCTGGAAGGAATTGCCGCTTAGCTTGATTGTAGAAAAAGCAGCCACATCTGCGTCCCACCGCAAATGTAACTGCTTTCTTAATCTTTCTTTATTCAATTGTTCTATATCTTTATTATACTGATAACCAGCTTTTCAGCTACAATATTCTAATACTATATTATCTTATATTAATCTTGTAATATTATTTCTACTTTATTATATTCTTGCTACACCAATACGTTATCACAAAGTATCCTCCATATATTACCACAAGAAATGCACCTGTCATTATTATTGATGGTAACAGTCCTGTTCGGCCAATTGATAGAAGTATTGTATTGCAGAATTTTATTCCTACGATTGAATGTATGATTGCTATGAAAAGCGGAAATCCGAAGAACAGCCCTATCTGTTTAAACAATGCTTTGTTTAGCATTTTCTCATCGGCACCAAGTTTTCTAAGCATTACATATCTTTCCCTGTTGTCTGTTGACTCAGACAATTCTTTTAAAGCAAGTATTGCCGCACTTGAAATCAGGAATATTATTCCAAGATAAAGTCCAATAAAAGTAACCATGGCACTTAATCCTATGCATGACTGTTCAATATCATTTTTTGTATTTACTGTCATTATTGATGTTTTAAGCCATGTTTTTTCAATTAATTTGTTTATTTCATTCTCAACCTTCTGTCGCTGTTCTTTTGTGGATGCATTATAATTGGCATTTAGCCATATTTGATGTAACTCTAAATTTTCCACTGCCTTATCAGGCAATATGAAGACTCCTGTTTCAGACACGCTTCCTGATATTTCAACGAATCCGGTTTTGCATTGATTAAACTTAGGACTATAATCCTTTCCATTTATCGTTATCTTTTCCCCGTTCCTTAGAGCAATATTTCTAATCTCCATCATATTTACAAAATTGGCAATTATCATATACTGATCATCTTTAAGTTCGTAAGTTGTATGACCATACTGCTTTGCAATCTTATTGTAATCGCTTAATTTCATTATGACTTCATTATTGTCAACAGCCAAAAACTTATACTGTTCTGCCACCTGCTTATAACTGTCCCCAAGTGTATCCTTAATTGTAAACTTATCTGCTTCGTAAGTATTGAATTTCACAATGTCTTTAAAATTAGTTTTGTAATCAAAACCATTATTTGTCAAAGTATTCTCAATGGAAATCTTGTTATCTTTAGCTATTTTCTTATTATCACTAAAGTCGCTGTTAACATTCTTTGACAACTGAATGTCAACAGGTACCAGTTCCTTAATATTGTTATCCATGGAAGTTTTTATAGATAATGCACTTGAAAAAATACAAATAGTAACAAATAACATTAAGCATATAATTGTAATCTGAACTACAGTTGTGTTAATTTTGCTGCTAATCTGTCTTAATACAAAACTGTTTAAATCTTTGTAGTATACCTTTTTAACAGACATTACTATTTTCAAAATCAAACCTGATAATGACCAGAACAAAAACAATGTTCCCACACTTCCTGCAAAAATTACTTTAAATAACATTTGGTCATCTAAATTACTATATCCACCCATTACACCGTAATAACCGTAGCCTATAAAAGCCATAGAAATTATGAAAACAAAGATGCACACAATAGGATTCTTCATTGTGACCTTTTCTGATTTTCGATTTCCATTAATAAGATCTATTAATTTACATCTTCCAATTATAATAGTATTAAACAACATTACGAGAATGTATATAATTCCAAAATAAACTAATGTTTTAATACATGCACTTAGAGAAAATACAAACTTAAACTTTGTCATGTCTGCTTCAAACATATTTGCCACAAAAATACTCATAAGTTGTGATAATCCTGCACCTACTATAAGTCCTGTAGCTAAAGAAATCATACCTATAGCCAAAGTTTCAATAAAAAGAATAAAAGATATTTTCCTTTTTCCCATTCCAAGCGTTAAGTATATTCCAAACTCCCTGTTTCTTCTTTTTATTAAAAATCTCGAAGCATAAATAATTAAAAATCCTAAAACAAATGATACAAAAACGCTTACACCCGACAATACATTTGTCATCAATCTTATAATTTCAGCTGTATTATCAGAAACCTTCATCATTACAGTCTGTGACTCAATGGCATTAAACACATAAAAAATTGCAACACCTAACACAAGAGTAAAGAAATAGATGGCGTAATCCTTAATACTCTTTACAATATTTTTTAATGATAATTTAAAAAGCATCGTTTAACTCTCCACCTAACATTGTTACCACGTCCATAATATCATCAAAAAACTCTTTTCTGTTTCTTCCTTCTCTGAGAAGTTCATTAAAGATTCTGCCATCCTTGATAAATATTACTCTTGATGCGTAACTTGCCGTAAAGGCATCATGTGTAACCATCAGAATTGTTGCCATATTCTTAATATTTAAATAGCTGATTTTTTCTAACAACATTTTTGATGATTTTGAGTCAAGTGCCCCTGTTGGCTCATCTGCCAAAATCAATTTAGGCTCAGTAATAATGGCTCTTGCACTTGCCACACGTTGCTTCTGTCCTCCTGACATTTCGTAAGGATATTTTTTAAGCACACTTTCAATATCTAACTCTCTTGCCACTTCTCTGATTCTTGCATCTATCTCGTCTGGCTTAACGCCCTGAATAGATAACGCCAACGCTATATTTTCATAAGCTGTAAGTGTATCAAGCAAGTTAAAATCCTGAAAAATAAATCCCAATTCTTCTCTTCTAAATTTGTTAAGTTCTTTACCATTTAAATTAGTTATGTTTCTTCCTGCAACATAAATGTTACCTGATGTAACTTTGTCAATTGTAGAAATGCAATTAAGTAATGTAGTCTTCCCCGAACCGGAAGCTCCCATAATTGCTACAAACTCACCTTTTTCAACCTGAAAGGAGATATTATTTATGGCTTTAGTCAGACTAGACTTGTTTCCATAATACTTTTCAATGCTTTCAATTTTTAAAATGTTTTCCATAGTATTAACTCCTTTAATTTCTCTTTGCAAATACTATGTTACTCTGTTTTGATTCCTCGGTCGTCATTCTAACATTACTTAACATTACAATTTTGTAATGTTAGATAATCATTTCTGCCAAAAACAATTTTTACTCTTGTATAACTGTCAGACGTTCCATCCACATTTTGTTCTGACTCAATTTCTATTCTGTGTCCTAATTTCTTACACAATCTATCGGCAATATACAAACCCATTCCCGTTGACTTGGCCCCGATTCTTCCGTTTTCGCCTGTGAAGGACTTATTGAAAACCTTCTTTAAATCCTTCCTTGGTATTCCGATTCCGTTATCAAAAATTTCAATAGTAGTCTCATCTTTCGTCTGACTTGCGGTTATTTTTATAATCGATTCAACTCCTGCTTTTTTATATTTTATACTATTATTAATAATCTGATTTAATATAAACTGAAACCATTTAGAATCGGTAAACACTGAATAATTATTCAAATCCACCTGAATATTAATTTTGTTTTCAAGCAAATCATCTCTGTTCTTAATCAAAACTTCCCCCACAGCCTTATTAAGTCCCACTTCTTTTATTAGATAATCGTTCTCGGAATAGTTACTTCTAATATAATACAAAACCTGGTCTGTATAATTATCCAACCTTCTTATTTGCTTAATATATTTTTCGTCAATCTCACCTTTATGGTTATGGCACATCAGCACAAGGCTGGCAATTGGAATCTTTACCTCATGAATCCACATCTCTATGTATTCCTTAAAATCCTCAATGCTATGATTATATTTGTTTACATTTTCAGCCATTGACTTGTCTATCTCATAAAGATTGTCATACAAAATCTTTCCCTCATAAAATTCAGACTCTTTAAGCATTTCCAAAACTAGATATTTCTTGTCCAGTTTTTCGGTGTTAGCTGTAAATTCATCATAAAAATTCTTTTTTCTGAAAAAATCAATAAGAAAACTTGCCACAACTACTGCAATATACACAATTGTTATTCCAATTATCAGACTGTTTTGAGCCTTAAACGCAACAAGCATTGCCACTATAATGAAATATCCTACTGCCAAAATGGATATATTTATTTTTTTGTCCCACAAGTATTTGTCTAATTTCATACTAAAATATATCCTTGCCCCTTTCTTGTTTCTATGGCTTTATCGTATCCCACTTCTGACAACTTATTTCTTAATCTGCTAATATTTACCGTCAATGCATTGTCGTTAATATACTCTTCATTATTCCACAAGTCCGTCATCAACTCATCTCTGGTTACTATTTTTTCACGGTTATTAAGTAGGTAAGAAAAAATAATCATTTCATTCTTTGTCAAATTAATCTCTTTGCTGCCGTTACTTATAGAACCCTTGCCTATATTTATTTCCAAATCCTTATATCTGATTCTGTCCGACTTAGGCTCCATTCTTTTAAAAATATTCTGGATTCTAAGAAGTAAAACCGTAGGACTATAAGGCTTGGTTATAAAATCGTCTGCCCCATAGGACATTGTAAGCACCTCGTCCACTTCACTGGTTCTACTTGTAACCATAATAATTGGTACATCCGATACCTTCCTTATCTCTTTTAAAAGAATCTCCCCATTAATTCCGGGAATATTAATATCCAAAAGAATCAAATCTGCCTGACTTTCCAAAATCTTCTCTTTAGAATTTTGAAAATCTTCAAGCACCTCTGCTTTGTATCCTGAGTTTATTAACAATTCCTTCAATTCATTGCTTATTGTATTATCATCTTCCACAATCAAAATCTTCTTCATATACTTATTCTCCCATATAATGAAAGAAACCAATTGCTGGTGGACAACTGATTTCTTTTCACTATTAATCTTCAATAATATTATATTTCTTCATTAGTTCTTTTTGGTACTCTTTATTCTCTGATATTTTTTCAATCTCATCGTATTTCTTTTCTACTATCAAAATTTTAAGTAACTTATTAATATTTTCTGTTGCTAATTCTGAACCTTTCTCCATTCCTTCTTTTATTCCTTCTTCTCTACCATTTCTATACTGCCTATCTAATTCCATCTGATATGACATATACTCTCGCCTCCACTGTTTATTGTTTCTGGCTTCAAACACTTTCCTGTCTATGTCCTTTGCTAGTTGACTTTCAGGTTCTCTGCCATCAAAATAATCTAACAACATCTGTAGTTCTTCGCTTATGCCATCTCTGTTACCTTTGGTATTTAAGAAAATCTTATGAGTTCCATCATTTAATTTTATATCCGAATCATCAACACATATATTCTCAAATTCATAAATACTTCTATTCTTTTCAAAGAAATCAAAGGTACAAATAAATATTACATAGCTTGTTTTTAGTATACCATAAGATTGCCCTTTTTCAATTAATTTCAAGTCAATTATGTCCTGATAATATCGTGACCTCTTCGGTAGCTCCTCATAATTTGTCGTTTGCATTTCAAGATTAAAAACAGTATTTTTGTCATCTTCAACATAGATGTCCAGTCTTATTGACTTTGAACCCGGTGCAATCTGAATGGTTTCTTCATAATCAAGATATTCAATGTCCCTTATCTTAATGTTTAATATCTGCTCTAACACCGGCTTGCATATCTCTTTATTAGACATTACTTTGGCAAACATAAATGCATCTGTTATTCCTAATTCTTCATATTGTTTTCCCATTATCTTATCCTCCCTTGTTTATTTAATATCTAAATATATTTTAAATAATAAATGCGCTTCTGTCAACATTTTATTTATGTGTTTAGGAGTCAGTTTATGTGATGTTTACCTTATATAAAAAGCCAACTGGAAAGTATTAAACTTTAAATCTAACTTTCTAACCAGCTTTTTATTAACTTTTTTGAATAGTATTAGATAAATAGTTACATCATAAGCAGTATTCGTATTCCGCTTCGTTCCATACTCATATCGCGCTAGCGCGATATATTCCTGAATTAAAAATGCTTTTATTGAGCAAGCTCATAACGCAATTTTATTTCAGTCATGCACCGCTTAAAGTTACGCGTAAAAAGTCCCGGTAAGATTGGTTACCCAATCTTCCGGGACTATGAGAATATGAGAAAGCAATGCTTTTCAATATTATCAGGCTATTTTACTTTGACTACATGATATAATGTGTATGTCTTACCACCACTTGTAACTGTAATCTTAATTGTAGCTTTGCCTTTCTTAACAGCTTTAACTTTACCCTTCTTAGAAACCTTAGCTACCTTCTTGTTAGATGTTGCATACTTAACTGTAGCACCACTTGCAAGGTTTGCTAATTTAATCTTCTTAGATTTGCCTTTCTTAAGAACTGTTTCGTCTGCAACTGCAAGGTTCTTTCCTGCTTTGCTAATCTTGCTTACTTTGAAGCTTGTCTTAGCTTTGCCCTTAACTTTGACATTGAAGTAGTACTGGCTTACAACACTGCCCTTCTGGATGCAGATTGTTAATTTAGCTTTACCTTTCTTCTTTGTCTTAATTACACCCTTATTACTAATTGTTGCAACTTTCTTGTTGCTTGTGTAAGTATAAACCTTAGCACCCTTAGTATTCTTAAGACGTAACTTGTATGTAGCCTTAGCGCTTAACTTCTTGCTTGAAACTACTGTTGGAACCTTTAATCCTGTAGCACCACTTGGTGTATCTTTGTTAGCTGCTACTGTAGTTGTTCCTTCATTAGCCTTAGCTGTTGTTGTAGTTGGTGCTGTAGTTGTTTCGCCTGCGGCTGGTTTTGTTGTTGTTTCACCTGTAGCTGGTGTTGTTGTTTCTTCGCCTGTTGATGGTGTAGTTGTTTCTTCACCTGTGCCAGGTGTTGTTGTTTCTTCTGAACCTGGTGTTGTAGTTGTTTCTTCAGGCTTCTTAACTTCTGCCTTGATTACTTCGATTTCAGCAAGACCAACTGCTGTTGTTGATTCTGAAACTTCGTCAACTACGAACTTAATGTTCTTAACTTCTTTGCCTTCGCCAAGACTGATTTCCTTAACTGCACCATCATTTGGAAGTTCTCCAACTTCAAGTGTTGTTCCATCCTCAAATTCTAAGTGAGATTTTGTGATGTGGTCATCTGTATTAGGTCTGTCATAAAGTTTAATTGTTGTAACTTTCTGTGCTTCATCGTATGCAAGATTTAACCAAGCACCTTTTCCTTCATTCTTTGTTACCCATTCAGCCCATGGGAATCTTGTATGCTTGTTAGCAAGTCCTGTTGCATAACCATCTGCAATACCGTCAACTGCCTTAACTGCACTCTGGTCATCCCATCTGCTGTCACTGCTGTTTTCACTTGATGCTGTTACTGTAGCAAGTGAACCAATACTGTTTGTTTCATGCTTGTAGAATACTTCATTAACCTTTGAGAATGAAGCAATCCAATTGTAGTATTCTGTTGAATACTTACGAAGTGCCTGATCCTTTAAGTTATACTTAAATGGTCCCTGACGCATGCTGTATGGAGTTAATACGTTTTCTCTTTCGCTCCAGTTAAGCATTGTCTTTTCTTCAAGACCATCAAGGTGCTGCCAAGCTCCTAAATATGTGTTAAGTTCTTTGCCCCAACCGTAGTTACCCTGATCTTTAGGATATACTTCATCAGTCATATGGCTATGGATAATAGCTTCGTGAACTGTTGGCTGGAATTTATCGTTTTCCTTCTGGATATTCTTAATAGCTTCATTACCGAATAATCCAAAGTATGCATGGTCATAATGCATATCGTATCTTGATGTCATATAAACATCTGATGGGTTAACACTCTTCATTACACTTTCAAGGTCTGCTAAGAAGTTAGCACGTGTGTATGAAGCATGTTCTCCTGTCATAAGATAATGATAATCATTTCTTACACTTTCATCACCATATGTTTTTGTTACACCATTTCTTGAAGATATAACTTTATTATCATCTGCAATGAAAATATTATATACAAAACTGTCTGTAAATGCTGTTGTGTACTGTCCAACACCCATACCACCGTTATCTGCATAGCCTAAGAAGTACAAGTGATCTGTTGGTACACCGATTGTATTTAATGCATTTACTGTATCTCTGATTCTTAATTTACCATGGTCTACACCACTGTAATCTCCGTTTGTTGCATATACAACGTAAACTTCGTCGCCATTTGCAACAGCTCTGTTCATAACACCACCTGCCATTAACATTTCATCATCTTCGTGAGGTGCCATTACTAAGATTCTCTTATGATGTTTAACTTTTGCGTCAACACCGTCAAAGTGTACTTCTGAAACTTTTGCAGTCATACCCTTTTCGAATTGGAACTTAATTCCTGTAATTTCGTCTTTTGATGCTGATACAACTTTTCCTGAATCTTTTGAATCACATGAACCTGCTTCAACCCATCCTTCAGATGTGTTAACCAATACTTTGTATGGTGCAGCTTCGCCTTCAAAATCAACGCTGAAGTTTTCAATATTGTATTCTCTGTCTAAACCGATTGTTAATGATGGATTTTCATCATCAGCATCAGGTGTCCATGTTGTGTTTGCATCTCTATCTGTAACATTTTCTCCATCCTTAGATGATGAAACTGTTACCGGCTGGCTGTATGCCAAGTCAATATCAATGTTCTGTCCTTTTTCAGTAAGAACAATCTTGTTTTCTTCTTCAGGATTGATTACTTCTTCACCTAAAACTTTTACTTCACCAATTGCAGGCCAAACTGCTACTCTTGACTCTTTGTGAAGTGGTAACTGTGTTAATGTTACACGAACATATTGGTATTTGTTATTTGCATATTCTGCTGCAATCTTACCATACTGTTCCTTTGAGAAATCAGTGTTAGCTGTATTATCCCATAACATATCCCAGCTACTCTTATCATTTGAACCTTCTACCTTATACTGCCATGCCTGACCGTAAGCCGGTGTTGTTGCCGCCTGAGCATCTTCAAGTGTAGGAAGTACTTCATGTTCAAATACTAAGTCAAATGCCTGAATCTGCTGAGCCTTACCAAGGTCAACCATCCACCAAGCACCTTCTTTTTCTGAATCTCCGTCGCCTACCCAAAGTGTTCCGTCGTTTCCGTCAATTGCATTTGCAGGATCTCTACTTACTGTTGAAGCTGTTGCTTCTCCATCAAGTGCAAAGTTAGTAAGTTCTTTTGGTCTGTATACGTTAAACTCTGCTACTGCAGGCCATGCATCTTCAATAGTATCTCCAAATGTAAATCTAACATATGAGTATTTCTTTTCTGTTATAGATTCATCTAAAGTTACTTTCTGTGTAGATGCAACTTCTTCATTTGCTGTCTTATCCCAGATAACATCCCAGTTAGTCTTGTCTGTTGAAGCTTCTACTTTATATTTCCATGCTGATTTAGCTTTATCACCACCGAAAGTAACATCTAATTTTTCGATATTATAACTTCCGTCTAAATCTACAACAAAGTTTGCTCTGTCTTCTGTAACTGTATCACCCTGATTTGACCAACCATTTGAAATCCACATTGTTGTTTCATCACCATCCACAATGTTTGATCCTACGCATCCAGGATCCCAATCACTCTGAGATGATGTAGTTACAGTCTTATCAAGTGAAATATTAGTTTCTGTATCTGAAATTCTTTTCTTCTTTGATAAAACAATGTTATCAAACTTAACCTGATCTACACCATTATCTGACTTAATCACGATGTATGTTGCAGGAACCTGTTTCTTAAAGTTAGTTGTAAATGTCTGCTTCTTGCCTGTTACCGTAAATGTCTCGCTTTCTTCTCCTGCTTCAACCTTTACAGTAGCTGTTCCTTTAGCACAATATGCTTCAAAACTTGTTAAAGCATACTTGTCAGGAATAGCTATTTTGTTAGCCTGTTCTTCATTAGTATATGAAGTAGCCCATAATTTACCGTCTGTTACGTTCCAACCACGGTTACCGAAGTCACAGTTAGAATATACACCTGTTAATGCTCCGTTATTGCAATCATCAAAATCTAATAAAATCTTTCCTTCACCAAGGTCTTCTTTAATACCACTGTTGTAGCTGTTATCAGCACCAATGTTTGGCTTAACAAATGATTTTACTTCGTTTCCGTAGAAATCCTGTCCGCCATTGTCGATAACTGAAATACCCTGGTCAATAACTGTTGCTCCATCTTTAAGTTTGTATCCGTCAACAGTACCATAAGTAATCTTAAATTCGCCGTTAACGTCTTCAACTGTTGCGCTTGTTCCTTCTTCTAACTTAACATAGTCGCTCTTAACTGCTACCCTGGCATTTTCATCGTCAGCTCTTCTATTGTTAAGGTTTGCTCCACCGTAAGCATTGTTATTTACAACACCCATATAACGTGAATCCCAAGCCTGTGCCTTATTTACTCCGTTGTCATCTATCTTTTGAGCTTCTGTTATAATGACATTATTTCTAATTTTAAATCTATCAGTAGAAGTTACTGCTGTTGTATCATCCCAGCTACGTGTAATAGATCCATCATGGTCTGCATCCATATAAATCAAGTTGTTATATGCATCCAAGCTTCCATTACCGCCCTGACATAATGTTAATACAGCACCACCGCCATAACGGTTTGTACCATATCCATCATTAACACTGATGTTATATCTGTAGTATGTCTGATATGATGTTCCTAATGCACATTCAAAGAATGAACCTGATGGATTGTCATGTGTATAGTTGTACTGAACATAATTTAAGTCTGCATAAACGTCAGCGTCAAATGCCTGTGAATCTTCCTTATCACCGGAAGCTCCTGAACCAAACACTTCGTTGTACTGGCAGATTGTTTTCTGACCATGTTCCCACCAAATAGGAACGTTTCCGTTAGGACCACTGTTACATCCATTTGCAACATTATATTCAATAAGTGCATTTTCATAATCTGATGGGCAAATAGCTGCGTTACCTACGTTTTCGCAGTAATTGCTACGAATTACAAGATTTTTACTTCTATATGTTCCACCGCCACCTTCAGTAATTCCACTTTCATCAGGGAATGTTGAGCTTCCCCATGTTGAAATAAAGTTAATACCGTAATGGTTTACATTTTTTACATAGTTTCCTTCTACAGTAATGTCTTCCCAATTAGTAGCTTTCTTGTTACCACGGATAGCATATACAATACCACCACGACCGATACCTGCCTGCTGACCGATTGGAATAGAAATTACGTCATGAACGTATGTATTCTTTACATTAATTTCATGAAGTGTTCCTGCATCCTGTCCCATAATCAAGATACCATATTTCTTAATATGATCATCTTTAGTTTTTGTATGGTTTGTTACTTCAATAGATGTGATTTCCCAGTATTCCTGATTATAGAAATATACTGCTGTGTTAAATACACGATTCTCTAAATCATCACCTTTGTCTCCACACCAGCTATCACCATTGATAACAGGTCTGCCGTCTTTAACGTCACCATATGCGTCAATTGTAATAGGGTTTCCTTTTTCACCTGAACCCTTTGGACTTAAAAGACCGCTCCATGAGCAACCTCTTTTAAATCTAAGCTTATCACCCGGCTTGAAAGTAGTTGCATTAACTTTTTCAAGTGACTTCCAGGCTTTTGTTTCACTAGTACCGTCATTATCGTCATTTCCGTTTACGGAATCCACGTAATAACTAATGCCTGTTGTTGCCTTAGTAGCTGACGCTGATACGAATGTACCGTTGCCAAGTACTGTAGTAACTATCATTGCCAAAGACAACAATAGGGCAAGCATCTTCTTCTGCTTCATAAAGTACCTCCTTTTTATTTAACCGATTCTTGTCGGTTACCCTTTCAACTTTATTTGTAGTTCCTATTAATATATTAGAAACTAAAGCACATCTTTAATTAACTTTCCTGCTTCCTTATCAACAATAACTGTTACGTTATTGTGTAACTGTAAGATTGAAGCCGGAACCTTTGGAGTTACCGGACCGAAGAATGCATCTCTTATAATCTGTGCTTTCTTCTCACCATTTGCAATTAATAAAATATGTTTAGACTGCATGATTGACTTAATCCCCATTGTGAATGCCTTTTCAGGAACTGCTTCACCTTCATCGAAAAGTCTCTGATTAGCATCAATTGTGCTCTGTGTAAGCTGTACACAGTGGGTAGTTTTTTCAAAAGATTCACCCGGTTCATTGAAACCGATGTGTCCGTTTAAGCCAATACCTAAAAGCTGCATATCAATATTTCCAAGCTCCTTAATAATGTTTTCATATCTTGCACATTCAGCTTCTTCGTCTTTAGCCATACCGTTTGGAAGGTATGTATTAGACTTCTTAATATTGATTAAGTCAAAGAGGTTAGTATCCATGAAATATCTATAACTCTGCTTATGATCACCTGTTAAGCCCTTATATTCATCAAGATTAATAGTACTTGTCTGTGAAAAATCAATGTCTCCCTTGTTGTACCACTCAACCAACTGCTTATAAGTACCAATTGGTGTTTCACCTGTAGCTAATCCAAGTACTGCGTCAGGTTTCATAATAACCTGTGCTGATAAATAATTAGCTGCCTTTCTGCTCATATCTTCATAATCATTAGCTATTATAATTTTCATTATTTTCCTCCTTGCATATTAAATATGTATTGAAATGATAAACTCCCTTTTTATTATTAGAATGTTTATTTTTTATTTACTCTGGTCAACTAAGAACTGAATGAATCTGTCTACACCACCGCCTAAAATCTGAATCTTTTCAGGTCTTACACCTTCTAATGAAGAAACATCGAAGAAATCTCCTGCTTCTGTCTTTGGTGTAAGCATAAAGCTGTCACTTCCGTAAAGACCTTCCTGTATTCCTACGAACTCGTCTCCCCAGAAAGAACAATCTTCTGCTTCGATTCCTTCATCCTTAAATGATTCAAGGATTGTGTCTACATTGTCACTCTTACATGAAATACCAACTTCAAGATACTTAGCATCACATGTTGCGGATACCTTAAGTCCAAACTCTTCTCCAACCTTTTCAGATAATGAAACTAAATCCATTATTCCGTTTTCTAAACCATGTTCTTCTAACATAGCCTTTAACTGTGACATTTCATCTTCCTGCATAAATAACTGATCGCCACGCTCATTTTCTACCTGTAAATCAATCTTGCAGTAGTTTGGTCTTGAAAATACAACATCAGTTTTGAAGTTATATTTTTCAAGTAACTCTCTGTGGATTTTGTAGCATACATCATGAATCTTTAATAATCCTTCTGTGTCAGGTATACAGTCAGCGAAAATCTCCGGCTGACCGTTAACCATCTTATAGTTGTATGCTCCTCTGCCTAAACCTAAATAAAGGTTTGAAGCTTCCTCTGGAGTGAAATGTTCATGAATTTTTCCACTGGCAATTTTGTCATATGTTGTACCACTTACAATTACAAGCTTTACTCCACTTGCAAGTAAAGGCTTCATAGCTGCAACAGCTTCCTCAACAGGAGCCTGTCTTGACATTACGGCTGTTCCGTCCCAGTCGAAAAATATTGCCTTATATTTCTTGGACATATTCTTCTCCTTCCTTATTTAAAGTGATAGGTTCATGATTACTCTTAAATGTAATAGGAACCTGATTAAGTAATTTATATGTAACCTTACCCTGTTCAATTTTGATTCTCATATCGCTACCATGATATTCAACACAGAATTCGTATGACTTCCACTGTTCAGGAAGTTTTGGATGAATTGTAAGTTCGCCTGTGTTAGAACGAACACCTGCGAAACCAAATACAATACCCTGCCATGTTCCTGCCATGTTAGCTGCATGGATTCCTGCATAGAAATTATCATGCATATCATCAAGATCCATTCTTGCTGACTGTGAGAAATACTTGTAAGCTTCTTCATCGTATCCAATCTGGCTTGCAAGGATTCCAAAAATACAAGTAGATAATGATGAATGATGAAGTGTAACTGTCTGATAGAAATCATAGTTTCTCTTAAGCTCTTCTTCTGTAAAGAAGTTACTATGAAGTAACATTCCAAGAATTGCATCAGCCTGTTTTGACATCTTCTGTCTGTAGACAAACAATGGATGATAATTTTCGTATAATAAATGTCTCTTTTCTTCCGGAATCTTAGATTCATCCCAAGGCTTTCTCATCATAAATCCGTCATCCTGTGGATAAATCTGTAATTTTTCATCAAATGGGAAATACATATTGTTAATAATTCTTTCCCAGTATTCTAGTTCTTCGTCTTCAAGTTCTAACTTTTCAACTAACTTGTTGTATGCATCTTCGTCAAGACTCTTCATTCTGTCTAATGCCCACATAGCACTACGAATGTTTTCTCTTGCCATTAAGTTAGTATAGAAGTTATTATCAACGATTGCGTTGTATTCATCAGGTCCTGTTACTGAACAAATACAATATTTGTTATCCTTGCATTCTGCGAAGCATCCTACATCTGCCCAAACTCTTGCAGTTTCAACTAATACTTCTGCTGCTCTGTCGATTAAGTACTGGTCATCACCTGTAATATCAAGGTAGAGCTTAAATGCATATGCAATATCTGCATTAATATGATACTGAGCTGTTCCAAGTGGAAAATATGTTGATGCTTCTTTACCATTGATAGTTCTCCATGGATACAATGCACCTTTCATATGTCCTAAAACTTTAGCTCTGTCTCTTGCATCATCAAGAGTGTCATATCTATAATTTAATAACTGCTTAGCTAATTCTGAATCTGTGTAAACGAATACAGGAAGTACATACATTTCTGTATCCCAGAAATAATGACCTTCGTATCCTTCACCACTAAGTCCCTTAGCTCCCATACCTGTTCTGCCATCACGACCTGCAGACTGCATAATATGGAATAAGTTAAATCTGATACCCTGCTGTAATTCTTCATCGCCTTCAATCTTAATGTCGGCTTTGCTCCAGAATTCATCCATCTTTTCTTTCTGAAGTGCTTCGTATTTGTCATAACCTAATACTTTTGCTTCTGAAAGTTTAGCTCTAATAAATGGAAGAATTTCTTCTTTAGGCATATCAAGTTCTGAAGTGTAAGCAATCATCTTTTCAAATGTTACTTCTTTGCCTTCTTCAGCATAAACTTCATATGAAGTATGTCCGTCTTCTTCTCCAATAACACATTCAGTCATATGACCGTCTGTAACAACAACACTACCACAAGCCATTGAAAGTTTACTGTTCTTTGTTTCTCCCTGGTGTAAAATATAATCTTCATCAGATTTTAATTCTTCTACCACAAGATGTTTACCAAATGGGCCATAGTCAACTAAAGGATTAGTCTTTCTTGTGTGGTTTTCAACGCCTGCTCCAACGTAAGAACTAAACTTAACTGTGCCTTCAAAATTAATAGGTGTAACCTTAATCTGAATAGCCATAATGTTCTTATCAGCAAGAGAAACCAATCTCTTAAATGTTGCTTTAACTTCCTTGCCCTTAGGTGATTTCCAAACAACGTTTCTTACAACAATACCTTCATTCATAAGAAGGCTTCTGCTGTATTCAACTATTTCTCCTGCTTTTAAATCGAACATTTCACCATTTACCTCAATAGTGGTCTTTTTTAAATTAGGTAAATTAAGTAATGACTGGCTTGTTTCAGGGAAACCAAAGTTCCACTCACCATATCTTATATGTTCACTTTCATAAAAGCCATTAATGAAGTTTCCTTCCAGACCTTCATCTACCGTGAAAGGATATCCTTCGTCAAATGTACCACGAGTACCAATGTAGCCGTTTGAAAGTGCAAATGTTGTCTCATTTCTATAATTCCAGTCTTTAACAAACTTTTCTTCGGTAACTTTCCATTCTTCTACCGGATATGTATTTTTTTCCATTCTCTATTCCTTTCTTTAACCCTTTACAGCACCTGCTGTCATACTTTCCATAACTTGCTTCTGTAAGATAATAAAGATAATAATTGTTGGAAGAACCGTGATTATTACCGCCGCAAACAGTGCAGAGTAGTTATTAGCAAATGTTCCTAAGTAATAGTTAAGTGCGATTGGAACTGTTCTAGCTGTATCACCACTTGTGAGCATTAATGCGAAGTAGAATTCGTTCCATGTATTAATAAACTGTAACATTGCGATTGTTGCCAAACCAGGCTTAGCCAATGGTAAAACAACCTTTGTAAATGACTGAATAAATGTTGCGCCATCAATATATGCTGATTCTTCAAGCGCTACTGGAATAGTCTTGTAGTAACTTACCATTACGAAGAATGACATTGGAATACCCATTGCTGCATACACGATAATCAGTCCAAATTTTGTATCGTATAAACCTAATGTTTTGAAAATTGCAAACAATGGCTGTGATATGGCCTGTGCTGGAAGCATCAATGATGCTGAAATTAAAAGCACTAAGATTGTTTTCAATTTAAAGTTATATCTTGCTACAACGTATGCACACATTGCTACGAAGCAAACTGTAACAGCTACGCTGACTAATACGATAATGATACTGTTTAAAAAATATTCCTGAATAGGTGCATATTTGAATGCATCGGCATAGTTCTTAAAATTAAATGACTTTGGAAGTGCAATTGCAGATGTATTAATTTCTGCATATGTTTTAAACGAACTTAAACCAGCCCAAATAATAGGTCCGATTGAAATAACTACAATCAAAGCAAGAAAGAGATATTTTAAAATTCCGCAAACTACGCGAACACCAACCGGCTGTTTTTTTACTGAACCAAGCTGCATAGGCATTGGTATGTCTTTTTCCTTCTTAGCCATATTTTTATACCTCCTTCATTTCCTGTTTCTGGTTAAATAATTTCTGAATTAAGATAACTAATACTAATCCTAATGCAATCTGGATAACACCTACCGCGTTAGCCTTACCATAGTTGTTTTCAAGAGTGATAATCTTGTACAAGTATGTTGGTAAGTTAAGTGTTGCATTACCTGGACCACCCTTAGTTGTCATATAAATAATATCGAACTGTGATACCATTGCTACTGATGCTAAAACTACACAAGTGCCAAATGCATTCTTCATTAATGGAATTGTAATATATCTGTCTGCCTGTGCAGGTGTAGCACCGTCTACCATTGCTGCTTCGTAGATGTCAGGGCTTATAGCTCCCATTTCACCCATGAAGATTAACATATTAAATCCTGAGTAAAATACCCAAGTTGCTGTCACTGTCATAAATGCATATTTTGAGTTACCGAATAAGTTTAATACCTGAGTTGTGTCAAGTCCGAACTTTTCGTAAATAATCTTGATTACACCAAAAGATGGGTTTAATAATAATGAAAACATTACTGCTGTTGCTGCTGTCGGGACAATGTTAGGAATAACATATGCAACTCTTGCAAATTTCCATCCCTTTGGTTTTCTACGTAAGATAAGTGCCATAACGAAACCAAATCCTACATGAAGCGTTGACTGAATTAATACCCACTTCAAAGTGTTAACTATAGATACTGAAAAATCAGGATCTGCAAATATTGTCTTGAAATTCTTTAAGCCTTCAAATACCGGTGACTGTGTAAGTGAGTAATCACAAAATGAAGTAGTGATAACCATTACAAATGGAATGGCATATACTAAACAAAACAGTACTAAACAAGGTAATGAGAATGCTAATATCCAACCTTTTTTTCCTCTTGTGCTCATATTTTTCCTATTTCCTTTCAAAAAAAGAGCGCTGCACTATTTTCTAGTGCAGCACCCATCATCAATTTGCTCTAGTTTTTCTTAGCTGCATCAGTTAACTTCTGGCAAAATTCTTTTGCTGTTATGTTACCATATGCAAGTTCTGGCAACTGTGTTGAGAATGTATCAATTACGTTCTGATACCAATATGCCTGGTTCTGACCATATGTATATTTAGCCTTTGACTGAATATCTAATACTTCTGCCATTAATGGGTCTGATTCTTTTAAGCTGTCTGGAACTTCGATATTGCTTGATACTGGCTGTAATCCTGCCATTTCTAAAGCTTTAAGCTGATTTTCTGCTGTTGTTTCAAACTTAAGGAATGCAACTGCTGCTTTAACCTTTTCAGGATCCTTTGTACCTACCATGTCACCAGGTGTTGGAACACTTTCCATACCTGAACCAGGAAGAAGCATAATGCCAACTTTGTCATAGAAACCTTCAGGAGCTTTGTCTGTGCTCTTGAAATCAGGAATCATCCAAGGTCCGTTAGGAAGCATTGCTACTTCGCTGTTGAAGAAGTGTGTTGCCATTGTGTCATACTTTCCACCTGCTGCATCTGATGTTGTGTAGTTCTTTAACATCTTCTGTAACTGTTCTGTTGCGTTTACAACTAAGTCTGATGTGTAGTCTGTTGGGTACATTGTGTTCATGAATTTGTTTCCTTCTTCACCAGCTGTACCAATTAAACCACTATACCAAAGGTTAGATAACCAACCAAGGTCTGCTGTATCCATACTTACTGGAGTGATGTTCTTTGATTTTAATGTATCACATGCTTTGTAGAAATCATCCCATGTTTCGTAAGCTACGTCAGGAGCTTCAAGTCCTGCTTTCTTAAATAAGTCTTTGTTGTAGTAAATATATGAAATTTCTTTTGATACCGGAATACCGTAAACCTTTCCTTCATATGAGTTGAATTCAAGATCCTGGTCACTGAACATTGCTTTCCATTCAGGATCCTTATCAAGGTATTCTGTAATGTCTGTAACCTTTCCTGACTTAGCAGCTAATGCTGTAATGTTGTTACCACCATTTAATACGATGTCTGGAAGATCACCACTTGAGATTAATAATTTAATCTTCTGGTTGTAAGCATCTGTTGTAGGAATTTCTTCGAATTTGAATTCTACATTCTTTCCTTCTTCAGTCTTCTTAAATGCATCAAATAAATATTCATAATAATCTGCTGCATAGTCTGTACCAACGTGATAGTTGATTACGTTTAATGTTATCTTTCCGTCTGCTGACTTTCCTTCATCTTTCTTAGATGTGTCTGAAGAGCTTCCGCAGCCAGTGAAAATACCGGCTACCATTGTTGCACAAAGTGCAATGCTTAATAATTTCTTTCTCATAAATTCTACCTCCTGGTTTTTTGTGTGTTGTTTGCTCTTTTGTTTATATTTAACATTATATAGATTTCAGATTTTTAATGAATAGAATATTTTTACAAAACCTTTGATTATTTTGACATTATAATTTGTATTTTTTTGTAATATTTTGCATATTTTTTGTATTTTTTTGTACATAATGCAGACAAAATTGTACAAAACAGCATATGCAACATGCCTTCCAGCCCCTATACAGGCTTGAATTGTGACAAAAGTTATAAAAATAAGCAAAACAAACTTGGCACACCTCATATTGCCTTCCAGTCTGATTCTGTGGGGTAGATGAGTTTTGGTTTGAGCGGAAACAAACTTCCTGGTTGCATCATAGATTCTTACAGTTTTATTTCGTGGGGTAGATTTGTTGTGGTTTGAGTGTATTCAAGCCTCACGGTTGCATCATAGATTCTTATAGTTTTATTTCGTGGGGTAGATTTGTTTAGATTTGAATGGATTCAAGCCTCATATCTGCTCTATACAGCTTCCAGCCTGCTTCTATGGGGTAGATATTGTAAAATTTGAATAGAACGAAGCTTATACTCTGCCTCATATAACCTTGAATCTAATTCCGTGGGGTAGGAATGTATAAGCTTGTACCATATGAACCAAAAATTTCATATATGGTACAAATATAATACTTGTTCAGCTCGGATCTAAACATACCTGTACCATATAAGCAGAAATTGTCGCATATGGTACAGATTCAACGTTTGTCCTACTCAAATTCAAACTTATCTGTACCATATAAATAAGAATCACCGTGTATGGTACAGATTTGTATAAATTTAGGTTTTAAATTACAAGGATTTGTACCATATCATTCAAAAGTTGCTCATATGGTACAGCTATACTAACGCATAAAAAAGCACCTTAACCGTAATTTGCTAAAGTGCTTTTCATTTTATTCCTCAGTTGATCCTTTAAGTAAATTAGGATTGACATTTTTAAATTTTTCTTTTGAGCATAGTCATTTTATACCATACTGGTCCATCAGCTTATTTCTGTACTCCACATTATCATAAGACTTCATTAATTCGTCTATTCGATTCTCTTCAAGTAATTGTCTTCCCAGCATTGCCATGCTTTCCTCTCCTCGTTTTTCTCCCTGCTCATTTCCTATTCTCATCGCTTCATTATACACTGTATCTATATAGCTACACATATTATTCACCTCCGTTTCTATATTTTCACTCATCGGTATTTCATATTCTTCTTCCAGTATTTTCTTTTTCTCTTCCGGTGTCATCTTTGATCTTAAGAGTACGTCCAATAATCTTATTATTTTATTATCGTAATTGGCATACTCCGGTCCGCCTAAGCATATTGATATGACATTTATTAAATCGTATTTCTCTTTATCTCTATCAACGCTTGATACCTTATCGTTCTTCTGCAATGATACAACACTAATGCTGTTCTTATGTTTATCAGGCGGATCTGTACATACCCATATGGAGTAGGCTTTCTTTAATTTTTCATAATGTGAACCTGCAAATTCTGTATTATACTGTGATGATAAAATTCTGGCACAATTGTATACACCTCTTGTCACATAGTCGTATCCCGGATAATAGTCGTTTTGAATCTCCAAATCACAGTAAATGTGACTGTTTTCTTTAGGATTCGGTCTTATGACATTAAAGTAAATATCAAATGTCGTTCTTCCTTCAGAATTAATCTGAATTTCTGTGTTTAAGCCTTTAATTGCCGGCATAACTTCATTAGGATTTACAGTTTCTGACATTGTCCTTACATCACCTTCTATAAGGCATCCTCTAACATATTGTACGGAGCAATCTTTGTACTCATCTATTACACTTATGATAATCCATGCCAATATATACTTATCGCATAAAAGTCTTTTCGCCGCTTCATCATACCACGCTTTAATATAGGCTGTTTCTATATTAGCGGATAAATATGTTTCTTTCATTTTCCTCCTCTTATGTTTCTCCCCCTTAGTCAATAGCTGACTTTTTTACATATGTTGAAAATGAACTTTCTTAAAATTTTCCCCTCTAATATCGCATATTCTGATTGCATTATGCTTGCCTATCATTCCCATTTATTTCTACAAATTTATTATTTAAAATATTCCCCCGTTTATACAATCCCATCTATACATACGTTCTACTATCATTTCATTTCACAGTCAATATGGTTTTGTCATTCTTTGTGTGTTCTAATTTTTTGCTTTCTGCATTTTTTCATGTACAGTCTAATGTTATTCTTTCCGTGGAATATTCTGAGGAACATCAGAGAAATATCTAGGGGACATTCCAAGGGACTTCATAATTCAAGTTAGGCATTACCACTGTAAATTAATATCTGGTAGATATAAACAAAGGTCTTTTATAGTCTTTATATTTTATGAAATACTAAGATAGACGGCTCTTAACTTTCATCAAAAAGATTATCTAAAAAAAAATCCCAGACTCAATTATCTTCTGATAAAAGAATCCGGGGTTTTTAATGTTATATAGTATTTTATGTATTAATGTTTTTAATAGAAATCAGAGAAGTTATATCCATCTTTATCATTGCCAAAATATTCATCCATTAAATTATTATTATCAAAACCACTTGTTGTAATGATATCATTATTATTCATTTCTACTACTTCCATTTCTGGGCTTTTATATTCTTTTCTCATAGTAAACCTCCCTAATTATTATTCTGATTTTCTTTTGCAAACTCATCAAGCAAGTCATGCAATCCTTCGTCAATATTTGGATATCCTTTTTTCTGTATTATTGATGCAATTCCCTGTATTGATTTTGATACTGTTCCTGTATATCCTTCGCCTGCACCATCTTCAGAATAAACTGTAGTAGCATCCGCATTTTCATATGGAATATTTGCGTACGCTCTAGCATTAAAGAATCTAGTATAGTTAGCTGGTACAATATTAATTAATGATGCACAGTATGTATCGTTTGTTTCCTTGTACCATCCTGTATTAACTACGTCAGCGCAGAAATTCTTTCCTAAATCATCCTTCTTTGCCAAATCTAATGTAGCACCCTTTAAAACATCATTTACAGTAATTAATGTTCCTGCGTTTTCGCAAATTACATTTTTAACTTTCTGTTCATTAGCTCTGCTTGCTGTTGTAGCTGAAACTTCTGTTTTAAATCTAATTCCACCTGGTTTTTCCTGTCCAGCATCTATTCTAATAGCTGCTGCATTTGCAAGTTTTAATGATACATCACTAATTGCTGTGAGGTAGATATCATCATTAACTGTTATTTCGCTATTTGGTGCATATACTTTTCCATCACTATAATAACCGTATTTCGCATCTCCCAATTCATATGTTGCTCCATCTGCTACAGTTGTTTCAGTTGTACCATTAAGTACAACTTTGTGTTCTGCTGTGGCTTCACCATATACTGTAAATTCTGCAATTTCTGCCCATGCATGATTGTCATCTGTATCAGCATTAGCTTTATGATGAGGAATTCCTGTCAACTTAACTCTGATATATCTATAGTTTTTATTTTTAAATTTGTCAGAAATTTTTCCTGTAGCTTCTTTTGTCATCTGACTGCCTGACCACAATAAGTCTGCCTTGTCCCATTGTTCGTCACTCCAGTTTTCAGCGGCTTCTCCTCCGCCTCTCACTTCATATTTATGAGGTAAACCATAAAGCGGATTATTGTTTGCATCAGCATCATCTCTTTTTTCGTTAACAGCATATTCAAATGCTATTTCGAAACTATCAATTGATTTTAATCCTCCCAAATCTACCTTCCACCAAGAACCAAGTTTTTCAGTGTTTCCATCTGCTACCCAAAGTGAACTTTTGTTTCCATCATTGGCATTAGTTGCAGGCCTATTCTCGCTTGAACCTTTTGCAGTTTTTCCTAATGATAAGTTGCTTAACTGATTTCCATATATACAGATTTCAGCTACAGCCGGCCAAGCCTTTTCAATCGGCTCTGTAAATTTTAATCTTATATATTTGTATGTTCCCTCTTCAATATTTGTGAACTGTTCACCATTTGAGCCTGCATTAACTTCATTAGTACTTTGATCCCAAATAGTAGTATATTCTGTTCCATCTACTGAACCTTCTACTTTATACTTCCATGCTGAACTTTTTGCATCTCCTGCGAAAAAGATTCCTAATGCATTTACTTTTGTCATTTTCTTTAATTCTACAACATAATTGGCTGTTGTTCCTTCACTTGTTACGTCTCCATAACTAGCTTCTTTGTCATTCCAGCCATTTGCAATCCATGATGTATTCACATCTCCGTCAATTGCATTACTTCCTACATTTCCCGGATTATATATACTAACTGAAGATTCTGTACCTTTTGCTATCTGGTCTGATGTAAGCGCTGTAGCTCTTTCACCATATGCTGCAAATTCTGTCATTGCCGGCCATGGCTTCATGTCAGTCTTAGCTCCAACAATAGTTACTTTAACATACTTATAAATCTTATTTTTATAATCTTTTCCTACAATGTTTTCAAAATGCTTATCCGTAACTGTATTTTCTGTCTGATCTACTACCAAATCCCAATTGCTATTATCTATAGATGCTTCAATTTTGTACTGCCATGCTGTATTCTTCTGAGTAGTTTCATCTTTAAACCAAACGTTAAAGTCTGATACATTATAATAATCTGCTAATGTAAATTCTGCCCAAACAGAATAATTATGTTTTCCCGAACCTGGAAATCCTGCTTGGCTTCCATTCCATCCATTTGTATCCCAAACTGTTGTAATGTCGCCATCTATCAGTGAACGTGCTGAGCCGTGCTGCTGTGATACTACGACTCCGTCTTCCCTAAGTATATTTGTTCTACTTGTCGTCACTGTATCTGCCTTAACCGTTGCCATTGGTGCCGGCACTGTTATGCTTCCTACAACCATTGCTGCTGCAAGCACCATTGTTAATAATTTCTTATTTTTCATAAAAAATACTCCTTCCTTTGTTTATAATTGTTAATTAATACAAGTATACTTGACTAGTTTTTATCATTTAATAGAATATTTTTACAAAACTTTAGAAATAATTTACTTTTTTCTATTATTTTAGTATAACTTTTCTTTTTTTTACTCAAATATGTTATACTCTATTTATAAATAGGAAGAGACAGAGACAGTTTCTGTCATTCTGCGGATTTTGAGAGGATTATACTAATGCTTAAAAATTTTTTACATAAGAGAAGAAGTATTACTGCGCAAACATCTATATTAATTACACTTACCATTGCCGTGGCTTTGGTTATTAGCGCGTTGCTTTTTTACTATAAAACTGATAAGGAGTTGACCACTCATTATAGAGAGCAGATGTTTCAGGAAAGTAATACTACAATGAATGTTTTATCTGACAATATCGACACTATCGATTCTATATATAGACTTTTGGTTTCAAGCGATACTATTTATAGTTTTATGGCTTCTTCATCTAGAACGCCTTCTGATTATATTGCTACCGAAAAACAGATGACTTCTCTTCTTATTCTCAATAATCTTTGGGAAAAGAGTTATTTGGAGTCTGTTTACGTTTATACTAATTATAATAAGCGATTTTATGTGTCCAAAAACGATAATATGATAAAAAGAGAAGAAAATGCAGCTGTTTACAGAAATTTAACGGAACCTTCACCTACGCTTACTTTACACGCTTTAGACGGTTCTGATGATCTTTACTTTGTTCGTACAATTTATAATTTAAGCAGTGGCGATGTTTTAGGAACTATGATCGTTACACTTAATCAAAAAAGTTGGGTTAATATGCTTACACAGAATATCTCAAAAGGCTGGCACATTCTTATGTATAACAACAGTTTTGAAACTATTTCTGACTATAATTATGATGTTACCTCTAAGGATAGAATTGAAGCATTAAAGAAATCTCTGGATTACTACAATGACAAAGCTCTGCATCACGTAAAATTTGAATCTAAAGATTATCTGACCTTGTCTAATAATCTTAAAAAAATAGATATATCTGCTACTATTATGGCTCCTCAGAATCAGATTAAGAGACAGGTTAATAATGTTTTAAATTCTTATATTATAGTTATGTTTATTATTATTTTCATAGTACTCTTAATATCTTTCGCCATAAGCCGATATATTACAAAACCTGTTGGAACTATGATACATAATATTAATAAGATTTCTCATGGCAATTATTCTGAAAAGGTTTCAGGTCTTGAAGAATATGAGGAGTTTTATGCTCTTCAGGTTGCCATTAATGATATGCTTGACCAGATTCACGCCTACCACGACAACGTGTTAGAACAGAACATTTCTCTTAAAACAGCTGAGATTAAAGCTTTACAGTCACAGCTTAATCCACACTTTATTTTTAATGTTTTGAACACTTTGGCCTGGAAAGCAGAAATGTCTGACAACAGTGAACTTTCCCAGATGGCTATTGCTATCGGTGAGATTTTCAAAGCTACAACTGCTTACAGAAATTCACAGTATATTTCAATTGCTGAAGAGCTTAAATTTGTTAAGTTTTATATTTATTTACAACAGATGCGTTTCGAGGACAAGATTAGTGTAACTTTTGATATTGATAAGGATTTGGACGATATTAATATTCCTTGTTTTTGTGTTCAAACACTTGTAGAAAATGCTTATGTTCACGGCTTGGAACCTAAGGATACCAATGGACATCTGACTATTAGCATTAAGAAAGATAACGAAAATAAATTTTTATTAATAAATATTATTGACGACGGAGTTGGATTCGAAAAGATTCCAAAGTTTGATATTAACGTTGCTTCCAAAGGAACAACTTCCGAGGCTGTAGGTTCACGTCCTCACATTGGGCTTAAAAACCTAAACAGACGACTTTTCCTTATGTATGGAGAAGATGCTGTATTGCACATAGAAAGCATTCCTGAAGTTCGCACAGCTATATCTTTTAAAATACCATTATAAATTCTTTTTGCAAATTTAAGAATTTGACCAAAGAGTTACTTAAGAAAGGATGTTTTTTATGATTTTTAATTTATTAATTGTTGATGATGAAGCTCCTATCAGAAAGGGCTTATCTGAATATATTAAATGGGAAGATTATGATTGTAAGGTTGTTGCCACTGCCAACAACGGTGAGGATGCAATCACAAAAATAAACGAAAATGACATTAACATTGTTTTGACTGATGTTAAAATGCCACTTTTAGACGGAATTGGTCTTGCAAAATACATTCACGAGAATCGTCCTGATATTGCCGTAATTATTTTATCGGGATATTCTGAATTTGAGTATGCACGTTCTGCAATACAATATCATGTTTCACAGTATTTGTTAAAACCGGCATCTAAAGATCAGGTTATTGCTGCTGTTAAAGAAGTTTGCGAAAAAATTGTAACATCTAAGTCTAATACCCGAATTAAAGAAAGTGAGCTTGCTTTTCTTAAAGATCAGTTATTCCAACAATTAACTGATTCCAATGTTATAGATGAAGAAAAGCAAAAAAAGATTGACTCTTTTAATTTGGATTTTAGTCATTTTTATGTAGCTGCTTTTCAGTTGCCTAAAGATTTCAATGAATTTAGCAAACTTAAAGACATTATTAAAGACCAGCAGATTGAAAGCCATTGTTTTAGATATAACAACATGGTTCTTACTGCATATTTTTGCGATCAAAACTCCTACATAGGACCTATTGTTGAGGATTGCAAGGAGATAGAATACTTATTTCAGGAACAGTACGGAAAACAGCTTGATATCGGCATAAGTGCCCATCACTCTACTGCAAAGCATTTTTCAAAGGCTGCTTCAGAAGCCATCACTGCTTTGTCACTTAATTTCTATTCAGCATCACATATAATTGCTTTTTCAAGAGATTATATTGCTAATAGAAATATTTTTCCTGTGGATATTTCCGTGCGTCTTCACGAATACGAAACGGCTATTCTTCAATTGAACTTTAAAGCTGCAAAAGACGTTGTTTCTACTCTTTTCAGTAATTTACAAAGTAATTTTACTGATGAGGCTTCTGTTAAGAATATTTGTACTCAGATTTATTTGATTTCTTATAGACTGGTTATGAGTACTTATAACCTGCCAATGGATGAGAAATATGTGAAAATGTTAACTGAAAGTTCTGATATTTTCCAACTAAAATCCATAGTTTCTGATATGATTAATGATTTGCAGATACAGTTAACACAATCAGTTAAGAAATATAGCTCTTTTATTGAAGAGTCTTTGAATTATATAAAAGAACATTTAGAGGATGATTTGTCTCTGGAACAAATTGCCCAACATGTTCATATTAATGAATCCTACTTTAGTAGAATTTTTAAGAAGGAATGTGGTAATTCTGTCATTAGCTATATTACTAATCTTAGAATTAACAAAGCTAAAGAACTTCTTGCCACTTCTAATTTAAAAGCTTTTGAGATTTCTGAAGCTGTTGGAATTCACGACCCTGCTTATTTTTCCGTATTATTTAAGAAAAATACAGGCATGAGTCCTAAAGCATACAGAGATCAGTTTGTAAATGTTTAGCTTATATTTAAATTACAGAATGGAGTTTGCTTATGAGTAATATTATGGAAGATAAAAAAAGCTCAATAAGTAATATTATTGATGCCTTAACTAAAATTGAAAATAATCATTTAAATTCAAACAGAAATAATGCCATCTATTCTATGCTTAAAGAGATTGGATTATACACCAAAGCCTTATATGTCAGCATCTATGAACTTGTTGACTCTAGTGCTTTTGAGCTTACACATCAATGGAAATTATTTAATAATACTGAAAGTCCTAATCACGACTTAATTCTTCCAACTGATGGAGTTCCATGCATATTTAATATTCTGTATCAGGGAGAATCCATTATTTTAGATGATATAGAATCTATTAAGGATTCTATGCCTACAGAATACAATTTTTTTGGAAATAATAACATTACTGCTGTTATTGTATTTCCAATTATTTTCAGAAAAAGATTAATGGGATTTGTAAGAATAGATAATCCTAACATTAAAGATTGTGGTGATTTCATTGATATTATCCCTGTTATCGGTCACCATATGGGAAGCATTCGTGAAAACAATAAATCTGAAAAAAATAAAATCTTCAGGTGATTTTCTTATGGAGTTGGTTAACGAAGTGCTGGATATTACACAGATTGAAAACGGACAGTTACGCATTAATTCCCAACCTGTTAATATTCCTAAGCTTTTGGATGATTTTCCACCAATGCTTAAACAATTACAGGGTGACAAAAAACTTAACATTATATGCAATCAGCATGACCTTTACCAGAAAACCTTGTTGGTTGACCCACTTAGACTAAAACAGATTTATACAAATATTTTATCCAATGCCATAAAATATACACCTGATGGTGGTTCTGTTACCTTTGAAATTTATGAAGAATTATTTTTGAATAATAAGTATATAAATCTTATAGCTGTTATAAGCGACACAGGAATTGGTATGTCTCAGGAATATATTAATCATATGTATTCTAAGTTTTCCCGTGCCACTGACTCTAGAATTAACAAAGTTGGTGGTTATGGCCTTGGGCTTTCGATTGTTAAAGAGCTTGTGGACTTAATGAACGGACGAATTAATGTTACAAGTAAAGAAGGTCATGGAACCACTTTTAAAATAATAATTCCTCTTGAATGTTGTGCAGAAAACTATAAAGCTCTACAAGATATTTCAGATACTTCCGCTCATGATACTTGTAAAGGTATGCACCTTCTTGTTGCTGAAGACAATACTCTTAATTATGAAGTTATTTCTGAACTTCTTGCTATGTATGGCATTACCTGCGACCATGCCGAAGATGGATCTGTTTGCGTAGAAATGTTTAGAGAATCAAGTATTCATACTTATGATGCCATTCTTATGGATATGCAGATGCCTGTTATGGACGGACTTCAGGCTACAAGTGCCATTAGAAATCTTAACAAACCGGGAGCTCACAGCATTCCAATTATTGCCATGACTGCTAATGCCTTCAAAGACGATATTCAACGTTGTCTTGATGCCGGCATGAATATGCATATGTCCAAACCTGTTAATATGGAAAAGCTTTTAAAAGCACTTGCCAAGTTTAAGGGGGAAGTTTCCACAACCGGAAATGGAGAAACAAGTGGTGAAGTAGTTACTACTCCTGTGAAGACTACTGACAATATAGAAACTACTGGCGAAACTGTTACTCCTGTAGTTACTACGACTAACGGAGATTCTATTAACGGAGGAACTACTAGTAACAATTCAACTAATGGGGTTGTGCCAAAACCTAGTACTACAAGTACAAGCTTACAACCTTCAAGTTCAAAGAAGCCTGCTACTACAAAAGTTAAGAAAGTCAAGGCTGCGAAGAAATCTCTTACCATTAAATGGAGCAAAGTAAAAGGTGCAAGTGGCTATGAAATTCAGGTTGCCACAGACAAGAAATTTAAAAAGAACAAGAAATCCATTCTTGTTAAGAAGCAGAAAACTACTTCTGCTAAAATAAAGAAATTGAAATCTAAAAAGAAATACTATGTACGTGTCCGCACTTATAAAGTAGTTGGCAGAAAAAAAGTATATTCTAGCTGGATAAACGGAAAAGCTACAAAGACAAAATAAAGATTTGTAGTGGAAGCGATAGATTGATGATTGATTTGTAATTTTATGACAAGACCGTATGTGAAATCAAATTCACATACGGCCTTTTTTGTTTTAATCCCAATTTTCATGTATTTTTTCTTTTCTTCTTCACTTTATAAGATAATATTATCACATTTTATGTTTTATCTTGTTTTTCTATTTATATATTTGGCCTTGTATTTTGAGTATACAATTGTCTGGTCTTTGTACAGGCTGTAGTATCCTGACAGGGCATAGCTGATTGATATTGCTATCAGGTAATATGAGACCCCGGCAAAGCCAAACAACTCGAATGAGATAAGCATTGATGTTATTGGGCAGTTAGTTACACCACAAAACAATGCCACCATTCCCGCTGCCGCTGCAACCACCGGTGGAAATCCCAGCAATTGTCCCATAACACATCCAAAGGTTGCCCCCACGCAGAATGCAGGAACGATTTCGCCCCCTCTAAAACCTGCTCGCATTGTAATTGCCGTCAAAATTATTTTCCAAACAAAATCAAGGGGTCTTGCCCTTCCTGTTTCAATGGCTTTGGCTATTAGCTGATTGCCTGCGCCCATATAATCATCTGTCTGTAAAATAAAGGTAATTCCCATAACAATAAGTGCCGCAACAACCACTCTTACGTAAGGATTTTTCAAATATTTAGTATACAAAGTTGAAGCTAACTTTAGTGCTATGCAAAAAAGTATACTTACAGCACCACAACCTGCTGCAATAACTGCCATTTTTGCTCCGGTTACAGCGGTTAGTTCCGGTATAACTGTTACATGAAAAACTTCAGGATGGATGCCTATTCCTGCCGCAAATTTGGCTGCAATAATTGACGCAATAACGCAAGGCAAAAGCGCCGCATAATACATAACTCCAACGCTTACAACTTCCATGGCAAAAACTGCCGCCGCCATAGGAGTTCCAAAAACCGCAGCAAACGCCGCACTCATACCACACATAACCATAACGTGGTGGTCGAACTCATCCAAATGAAAAATTCTCCCAAGCTGATTGCCAATGCTTCCGCCAAACTGAATTGCCGCACCTTCACGTCCTGCGGAACCACCTGTCAGATGAGTAAGCAATGTTGACACAAAAATAAGTGGTGCCGATTTTAAAGGCACATCATCCTTAGATCTAATGGTTGAAAGAACCTGATTGGTTCCTCCATCGTTTTTGTCCAATCTTTGGTACATAAAAACAATAATCAAACCTGCCACTGGAAGTAACAAAAACATCCACTTATTGTCTGCTCTAAACGCCGTTACCCACCTGATACATATGGCAAAAACACTACTGGCGCCGCCAACAACCACACCTGTTAAAATTGCAAGAGCCATCCACTTAAAAAAGTTTGTCAAATCTCTTTTAATCCTACCCAAATAATATTTATTTTTAATCTCATTATGTCCGTTTTTTATGATTTCACTCATACTGATTCTACTTTTCTTCCACCGGATAGAAACTGCATCCGCACTTTCCATGTCCCTTAGTATAATAAATGGCTTTGTCTGCATCAGTGAACTGGCTCTTTCCTGGATTTTTTCTGTCAGTAAATGCCACGTCTACGCTAAGAGATACCGCTGGAACTCCCTCTTCTTCAATTGATAATTTTCTGTTAATTTCTGTGATTTTTTCAATGCTTGTCAGACCAACATATTCTCTAACTCTCTCTATACTCTTCCCCTGTCATTGCCTCATAGCTTGTTCTCACCGCATGTTCTGATATATCGCAATTCAATATATAAACAGGCACTTTTTTTATCAAAACATCTAGTAATTCCAATGTTTTTCCTGCCTGGGCTGAGCTGTCGCCGAAATGAATCTGCCCTAGAAGATATGGTATGGCTTCTTTGGAATCAAGCTTTCTAATTCCGCATTCCGTGCCACGCTCTATTATGCAAATTCCACCAAGCGGTGCATTCTTATTATTCTGCCAGCCCTCTTTGCCAGCCCACGGAGTTCCATATATTCTTACGCAATCGTCAACTATTCTAATAAAAGGTTTGTCCCCATTTATAATAGAAACACCCTGACCTAAATACTTCCTCCATAACCTGATGTGGGTAGTTTTTCCGGTACCACTTGGTGCAGTAAACATATAGGCTTTGTCCTTCCACTGTATAACCGCTCCATGCATTAGGAAACCGTCTTTCTCAGGCAAAACTTCCGCAACTTTCCTTAAAAGTGCCAATGTTTCCAAATATTCAGGGGCAAATCCACTCTGTCCTTCATCTTCCAACATTGTTCCCTGTTCTCTTATTATATCATCCTCTGATATAATAATTTCATGGACCGAATCATTATCAGAAAGCTTCAAATCTTCTTTTCCAGCTACACAATTATCGAAACACTTCTTACTATCTGAATTTTCTTCAGTATCCAAATAATCCCCACAATGCTTCTTCAATGATTCCTCATAAATTCCATTTACCTGAAATCCGATTCCGGCAAGTTTTATTTTGAATGCCATAATCTTTTCACCTTTCCAGCCTTCATTTTTATTTTCTTAAAAGCACAAATTAAAGGATGAAGAAAAACCCAAGCCCTGCTGTAAAGCTTGTATCCCACTCCCTCCATATTTACTTCATTTCCATCACGATAAAAGCCAACTAAAACTCCAATGATCTGGTTTTCAGTTATGCCATATTCCTTATTAATGCAATTATCTCCGCAAATAATATACCCCCTATCATCTTTTCCAATAATTCTATGAAGCACATAATCGTCTCCACGTCTGTATAAAGGCACATCATATTTCTTCAATGGTGCTGTAGGTGGCTTAACTATTATGGTATCCCTTCTGTTTCTTAGCATTGGATACATGCTGACACCAGAAGTTGTACTAACATACACTCCCTTCTCATTTAATGCATCCTCAATATGTAACACTTCACCCATAACACACTCTCTATTCTACAATAATTCCTGCATTTTTCATCTTATCTACCATTGCCTGAATGTCTTTTCTTGCTTTATCAGGTTCAACTTCATAAGTTTCAACCATCTTCTCTACCATCTGGTCAACATCCAATCCGGATTCAATTCCTTGCCATATCTCCTTACCTGTTGCATTAAGGTTAATCATTCCGTGAAATGTCTTGCTTGCCTCACCTACTGCAATAACAACTGCCTGACCTCCAACATCTCTTAAAACAAAACCATTTTTAATCTTCATTAATCTATTCCTCCGATATCTTTCGCTTATATAAGTGTACCATATTACCGCAATATTTGCATTGCGAAATTCCACTCCAACAATTTTTTAGAAAATTTGTTCTATAATAATTTTGTATTTTTTTAATGTATTTAAAAAAGCGTCCCCTAAATTCATCGCATTTTTGCACGCTTGTTAAGGAACACTTTTTATTCTTTATTTTGTTTGATTTAAACCCAGCCCAAAAGTCTTAATTAAGCCTTATTCTGTGCATCAACAAGATTTGAACTGTGATACATTTCTCTAAGCTTAGGTTTTTCGATTTTTCCAGTAGCATTTCTTGGAACTTTAGTAAAGATAATCTTTTTAGGTCTCTTGTATCTTGGAAGTTCCTTACAGAAATCATTGATTTCCTGTTCAGTACATTCTGTGTCAGGATTCAATTCAATAATGGCAGCTGCAATTTCGCCCAATCTTTCATCTGCAAGACCAATAACTGCAACATCCTTAATCTTAGGGAATTTGCTTAAGAAGTTTTCAATCTGTACAGGATAAAGATTTTCGCCACCACTAATAATTACATCTTTCTTTCTATCAACAAGGTAAATAAAACCGTCTTCATCCATTTCAGCCATATCCCCTGTGTAAAGCCAGCCATCCTTGATTGTTTCAGCTGTAGCCTTTTCGTCATTGTAGTAACAAGTCATGACGCCTGGTCCCTTAACAATAAGTTCCCCAACACTACCTTGCTCTACAGGATTTCCCTCAGGATCAACAATCTTTGCTTCCCAGCCGTAACCCGGAATACCAATTGCTCCTACTTTATTAATATTTTCGACACCTAAGTGAACGCAACCTGGTCCGATAGATTCGCTAAGGCCATAGTTAGTATCATATTGGTGATGTGGGAAGTATTCCTTCCATCTCTTAATAAGGCTCTGTGGTACAGGCTGTGCACCAATGTGCATAAGTCTCCACTGATCTAACTTGTAATCTTCAAGCTTAATCTCTCCTCTATCTAATGCAAGCAAAATATCCTGTGCCCAAGGAACAAGAAGCCAAACAATTGTACAGCCTTCATTTGATACTGTTTCAAGAATTGTTTTAGGTGTAACCCCCTTTAATAATACTGCTTTTCCACCAGTCAAAAGGCTGCCAAACCAATGCATCTTGGCACCTGTATGATAAAGCGGTGGAATGCACAAAAATACATCATCCTTAGTCTGTCCATGATGATTCTGTTCAGCTTTTGCCGCATGCATGAGACTTTCGTGATTATGTAAAATAGCCTTTGGGAAACCTGTTGTTCCTGAAGAAAAATAAATTGCCGCATCATCTGAATCCTTAATTTCGATTTCAGGTGAAAGTGAAGAACAGTTAGATGCAAGCTTATCATAATCTTCTGCAAAAGTAGGACAATCACCACCTACGTAGAACAAAATTCTTTTTTCATCAATTTCATCAACAATTTCTTCGATTCGGCCAACAAACTCAGGTCCAAAAATAAGCACATCTGTCTCTGAAAGTTCAAGACAATATTTAATTTCCTGAGCATCAAATCTAAAGTTCATAGGAACTGCCAAAGCTCCTGTTTTAAGAATTCCAAAATAAATAGGAAGCCATTCTAAGCAGTTCATCATAAGAATTGCAACTTTATCTCCTTTTCTAATACCTCTGCTAATAAGGAGATTAGCAACTCTGTTAGCTTTCTCGTTAAATACGTGCCATGTAATATCACGTCTGTAATGATGGCGGGCATCAGGCTGGATTAATTCATAATCTCGCCATGTTACCCTTCTTTTTTCCTGAATATCAGGATTTATTTCTACCAAAGCTATATCCTTTGGAAATTCTCTGGCGTTTCTCTCTAATAATTCTGTAATTGGCATTTCTCTTTCCTTCTTTTTTATCTTATTTTTAATTTATTATCCAAAGAAATTAAACAAATCATTGGCATTCTTCCCAAAGATCTTGTTTTTTTCTTCCTGTGTCAAATCTGTATTGTTAAAATCATTAACAGCTTTGGTCTGGTCATACCACGGAGAATCAGTTCCAAACAAAATTCTGTCCGCTCCATGTTTTCTAACCATTCTCACAAACTGTTCATTTTCAAGCTTAACCGGAAAAATAGGATTAAGAACAATCGCCGTGTCCAAATAAAATGGCAGTCCTAAAAGCTTCTCTTCCACTTCATCCCACATTTTCCAGCCACCCATATGGGCAAGAATCAACTTTTCCGGCTGAATATGTTTCCAAAGATTAAGAATTCTTTCAGGTGTGCAGTGAACCGTTTCCGGAAGTCCCACATCTTCCCCAGCGTGAACAATTATCCCCAAATCCTTCTCCGCTGCATAATCCATTAACCTGATATATTTTTCATCGTCAAAAAATGTATTTTGATAGTCAGGATGAATCTTTATAGCTTTCAAATCCATTGCAACTATTTCATCTATAATCTGCTTATAATTCTCACAATCCGGATGAATAGCCCCAAAATAAAATAATCTTGTTTCTTCTCTTTTCTCGTTAAGTTCCACAGATAATCTGTTAATTTTCTCCGGTTGCCTAATATTAGTTGCCACAGGGCAAACAACAGACAAATCTATATCTGCTTTTTTAGTACTGTCCTCTAAACCTTTAACTGTTGGTATCCTTGCACTTTTTACATGAATACCCTGACCTCTTACAATATCTTCTTCCATACCTGCTATAGTCTTGTGAGCTATGGCATCAGGAAATGTATGTGTGTGAATATCTATAATCATAACATTCTCCTATATGAATCTTATTCTTTATTACTTTTTCACTTTAAAGTCATAAACTATTATAAATAACTATTACCTTAAAGTCAACCAAACCTTTTTGCCTGGATACTGATTACAGGGATTGTTCCGCACTCCCACAATCCTCCAATCATGGGAAAATTAACTTTATTATATTATTGCAAAAGACATACTTAACAGTTTTGATTGCCCATACACAAACGGGTATACTGAAGGAATGAACAATAAGATTAAAGTGATTAAACGAAATGGAGTCTCACGAAATGCTTATGGATATAGGAATTTTGATAATTTTAGAAACAGAATAATGTTATCTTGTGATACTATTTAAAAATCGTGTGTGATTACAAATCACACACGATATATATAAGGGATTACCCCCATACTTGACAAAGAGCCTTATTTTTTTACTAACATATATACCAAAATCAGGCTGTTTGCATATATAGTCCACGCAAACAGCCTTTGAATTGTTTAATTATTATGAATTTTAACTTTAATTTCTGCTAATGTCAAATACTTCCCATGCTCCGGCAACAGTTTCACTTGTAGCAAAAAGTTTACCACCGTCGTTTAAGTTTGCCTGAACATATTTTCCATTTGCCAATGAGTAAAGTGCATACTCTCCATCTGAAATCTTTTCAATAATGAATTTCTCCCATGTACCTACACTTTCACTTCTTGGCAATAACTGATTGTTTTCATCAATTACAGCACATACATATTTTCCATTTGCAATTGATTTCAATGAAACTGTTCCATCATCGTTATTTACAATCTGGAATGTTTCCCATGCACCTCCACATGATGAACGGTTTGCCACTATTGTTTCACTTCCACCATTTTCTGCACAAACTACCTGTCCGTTTGCTATGGATGTAATATATGCATTTGAATTATTAAAATCTGCCTTTTCTACTTTTTCAATTACGATCGCTGAAGTTTTATCATTAAAATCTCCAAGGCCTGATGCATCTGTGAATAATGTTTTTTTACTTCCTGCAAATCCTGCATCGTTGTACAATGTAACCTTGTAGCCATCTGCTACCTTAACTGAAGAAATCTGATCATTTTTAATTCCCTTAGAAACCATTGTGCCATAATCATATCTTCCTTCACTTAATGCTACAGACCAACCACTGTAATTTGAATTTTCATAAAATGTTGCTTTTGCAGAAGATGTCTCATCTCCCAACTTTTCAATATTAAATGCTTCCCAAGCTCCTGCTATGGAATCACTTCCTGCTATTAATTTGCCTCCATTATCCAAGTCGGCCTTTACATATTTTCCGTTTTCTGCACTCTTAAGACCGTATTCTGTATCGCTTATTTTGTAGATTTGGAATTTCTCCCATGTTCCTACGCTTTCGCTTCTTGGAACAAGTTGATTTTCTTCATCTAATACTGCACATACATATTTGTTATTTGCATCTGCTTTTAAACTTACTGTTCCGTCATCATTATTTATCAGATAAAATGTTTCCCATGAACCGCCGTAACTGTCTCTGTTTGCTACTATTGAATCACTTCCACCATTTTCTGCTACAACATATTTTTCATTTGCAACAGATTTGATACTGTATTTTCCATTTGATAATTTAACAGTATTATATGTAACACTTGATGAACCATCCCACTTTTCAATTTTAATGGATGATGTTTTGTCATTTATCTCATTTCCTACATATGATGCATCACCTGTAAATTCCTTTGATGTTCCTTTAAATCCTGCATTATCATACAATGTAACCTTGTAACCAGAACTTACTTTCAGTGATGATATTGCATCATTTTTAATACCTTTTGCAATGATATCACTATAATCATATGTGCCTTCCGGTAATGAAACTGACCATCCACTATAGTTTGAATTTTCATAGAATGTTGCTACATTATCATTTGTTGTTGTATCACCGACTTTTTCAATGTTAAAAGCTTCCCAGGCTCCAGCTATTGAATCACTTCCAACTATTAATTTGCCTCCGTTATCCAAGTCAGCTTTTACATATTTTCCGTTTTCTGCACTTCTAATGCCGTATTCACTGTCATTTATTTTGTAAATCTTAAATTTTTCCCATGTACTAATGCTGTCACTTCTAGGTGTCAGCTGATTTTCTTCGTCTAATACTGCACATATGTATTTATTATTTGCATCTGCTTTTATACTTACTGTTCCATCATCATTATTAACAATATAGAATGTCTCCCATGAACCGCTATAGTTGTCTCTGTTTGCTACTATCGGATCACTTCCACCATTTTCTGTTGCAACATATTTTTCATTTGCAACAGATTTGATGCTGTATTTTCCATTTGGCAATTTGACTGTGTTATATGATGTTGTAGTTGATGTCTGATTGTTAATCTTTTCAATTTTAATTGATGAAGTTTTGTCATTCATTTCATCTCCAACATATGACGCATCACTGGTAAATTCTTTTGATTTTCCTTTAAATCCTTCGTCATCATATATTGTAACTTTGTATCCGTCACTTACTCTAAGTGATGAAATCTGATCATTAACAATTCCTTTTGCTAAAATATCTTTGTAGTCATATGAACCTTCTTCCAATGAAACTGCCCATCCACCATAATTTGAATGTTCATATAATGTTGCCACACCTGATGTGCTGTTGTTATCACTATCATCTGTTGTGCTTCCACCTGTAGATGTTACTGTTCCCGAAAGATATGGCTTTACCAAATTGTAAATCTTGTCATTTTTCCATCCGTTTGCTGTACCTACAGCTGACCATTTATTTTTAATTGTGTCAGCTGAGTCGTTATAAATATCAACTTTTTCAGGGTTGTGATTATAAATACCCCATGAGCTGTTTCCTGTAACTTTGTATGACCATGTTGTCCAATGCCATCCCTGACCGTTGAAAGTTGACATTGCTGCCTTCCAACCTTCTGCCTGTTCGAAGCATGTAAACTCACCTACAAATGTTGGCACTCCATAATTGTGATTTGCAATGTCTGAAACTTTACCTGAAAAGTATGACTTCTGTGCATCACTGCTATTTTGTGCACTCCATGGATAGTAATGGTATTCATATGCTACATTTGTCCAGCCATACTGTGAAGGTCTTGGCAAATTGTCTGCATCCCAACATGATTCCATTATAATAATATGATTGCTATCCTTTGAACGGATTGTATTGTAAATTTCATTATAAAAATCCCAATGTAAACTATATGTTGCAGCTGCCTTAATTCCCGGTTCATTTAAGATATCGTAAGCTGCAACTGCCGGATTGCCTTTGAAATGTTCTGCAATCTTTTTCCATAAATTTAAAGTTTTATCTTTATTGCTCTGATTGTAATATAGCTGTTTTCCATCATTAATCTCTCCTGAATGGTCCATACCATTTTGAGAACCAAATGCTCCGTGCATGTCTAAAATTACATACATACCTCTCTGGCTACAGTTTTGTACAAACCAGTCTAATCTGTCAAAAGCATTAGATTTAAGATTTCCATTGTCATCACAAAGATTCATATATGTAAATGGTAATCTTATAACACTCATTCCCATTTCTGCACAATTATCAAAATCCTGTGTTGTCCAATAATTATTTTCATATGTTGAAACCAACTCATCTCTCTTTGATGCTCCAAATCTATTTGCCAATGTGGTCATCATTGTTTTCTGGTCAGATGCATTGGTTGGATTCATCCAGTCTTCCTGAACAAGCCATCCACCTGCATTTGTACCTCTTAGATATACAATATCTCCTGTTCCTTTTTGTTTTCTTATCTGTGTTCCGTTAACCTTCAAAAAATCATTGCTTCCAAGAGCCTCTCTGGCACTAACCTGGGTAATGCCTGTAATTTTTCCTGAAATAGCCACACTAAATGTCATTGCAAATACCAATAACATACTGACCAGTTTTTTAATTTTTTTCATAAATGCCTCCTTATTAATACTATAAAAAAAATTTTCGTCTATTATATTATCAATATAATACCACATAATGTTAACGGTATCAATTCTCCAAATTTTAGAAAAATCGTTTTATTTTTTTCTAAAAAAAAATAAAACGATTTTTATGATAATGGTATGTTATTTATACATTTTCTAAAAAATGTATAAATAAAAAATATCCCTATACCTGACAAAGAACATTATAAACTTGGGTTACCCACATGCTTGACAAAGAGCCGTAAAAAATCCCGAAAAGCTTCAGAACTATTAACATTCTTTCCACTTTCCGGGATTTTTATTATCCTATATTTTAATTTTATTATCTTATGCTAATTCATAACCCTTTTCAAAGGCTGCCACGTTAATATCAATAGTCTTTGCTGGAACTGTTTTCTTGATTACTTCAATCCACTGTTCCTTTGGGAAATCCATATTCTTTGCAGCAATTCCAAGAATAATAACGTTAAATACTCTTGAATTGCCCATCTTTATGGCTTCATCCATTGCATCAACTGATACAACACGGTATTTCTTTGAAAGTTTTTCAATAATTCCGTCAGGATATTTTGCCACACCTGTAACTACAGGCATTGGGTCGATTCTCTGGTCATTTACAATAATTACTCCATCTTTCTTAAGAAAATGAGCATATCTTAACGCTTCTAATCTTTCAAAAGCGATAAGTACATCTGCCTGACCTTCTTCTACTATAGGTTCTGCTACTTTTTCGCCGTAACGTACATAAGTAACAACGCTACCGCCACGCTGTGCCATTCCATGAACTTCTGAGAGCTTAACATCATATCCGGCTTCAACTGTAATTCCACCTAAAATACGGCTTGTAAGAAGTGTTCCCTGTCCACCGACACCTACTATCATAATATTCTTTGTTTCTGCCATGACTATTCTCCCTTCTTCTTTAATTCAATTGCATCGAAATGACAATTCTGCATACAAAGTCCACAACCATTACATAATGTCTGGTCAATTGAAATAGTTCCATCTTCATTCTTTGTAATTGCAGGACATCCTGAAGCAAGACAAAGTCCGCATTTTTTACATTTTTCAGGAATTGCAACGCATTTACCCTTTGGAACATATGACTTAAGCAATGCACAAGGAGACTGAGCTATAATAACTGATACTTCATCTCTTGCTACTTCTTCTTTAATAACATTTTCTAACTTCTTTGTATCAAAAGCATCAACAATCTTTACATTCTTAACACCTAAAGCTCTACATAAATCATCAAGAAGAACTATATTGGCTTTTTCACCTGACAATGTTTTTCCTGTTGCAGGATGATCCTGATGTCCTGTCATACCTGTTGTTGAATTATCAAGAATAATAACTGTTCCTGTAGCCTTGTTATAAACCATGTTCATAAGTGAATTAACACCTGTGTGAAGGAATGTTGAATCACCTATAACAGCTACCCAATTCTTAATGTAATCTTTTCCCTTAGCCTTTTCCATACCGTGAAGTGTAGAAATACTTGAACCCATACAAACTGTCGTATCTACAACACCTAGTGGATTAACTGCACCAAGTGTATAACATCCAATATCACCTGCTGCATGAATTTTTAACTTCTTAAGTACTGAATATGTAGCTCTGTGAGGACATCCCGGACAAAGAATAGGTGGTCTTGCAGGAGCCTGTAAAGGCTGTTCAATTTCAACCTTTTCACCTAAAACTACCTGTTTAAGCATATTAGCACTATATTCGCCCTGCACAGTAAAGATGTTCTTTCCATCGCATTCAATTCCCATAGCTCTAACCTGTTCTTCAATTACAGGTTCAAGCTCTTCAACTATAATAAGTCTGTCTACCTTTGAAGCAAATTCCTTTATAAGTCCCTTTGCCAAAGGATGAACCAAACCAAGTTTTAAAACTGATGCATTAGGAAGTGCTTCCTTAACATACTGATAAGGTATACCACTTGTAATAACACCAATCTTTGTATCATTATATTCAACTTTATTAATATCAAGGTCACATGCATCTTCTGCCATCTGTTTAAGACGCTGTTCAACAATAACATGACGTTTAATTGCATTTCCCGGCATCATAACGTTTTTTGCAATATTTCTTTCATATGGCTTGTCATCTACCTCAACTCTATCTTCAAGATTAACAATCCCCTGTGAATGTGCAAGACGTGTAGTTGTTCTAAGAATAACCGGTGTATCATATTTTTCAGATAATTCATAAGCCCTCTTTGTAAAGTATCTTGCTTCTTCACTATCAGAAGGTTCAACTACCGGAACCATTGCAGCTCTTGCAATCATTCTAGTATCCTGTTCATTCTGTGAACTGTAAATTCCAGGGTCATCTGCAACAACCAAAACCATACCACCGTTTACACCAATGTATCCTGCTGTAAAAAGTGGATCAGATGCTACGTTAAGACCTACCATTTTCATCATTGTCATAGAACGAACACCTGCCATGGATGCACCAATGGCAACTTCTGTGGCAACCTTTTCATTAGGTGCCCATTCAGCATAAATTTCTTTATATTTTACTACGTTTTCACTTACTTCAGTACTTGGAGTGCCAGGGTATGCTGATGTAACCTTAACTCCCGCTTCATAAGCTCCCCTTGCAATGGCTTCATTACCAAGCATAATCTTCTTATTACTCAAAACTTCTTCCTGCCTCTCTTATATATTTCACAGTAAAAAACAGTAGTATCACCATTATATTTAACTTTTTGTGATACGGGCAATGTTTAATTTACTGAATTAAAGTCCTAAAATTAATTATAGTTTATTGAAGCTTTTTAGTCAACAAAAGAGAGCCACCATACAATATTAATTGTACGATGACTCTCAACGTTTTTTCTAAAAATACATATAAAAAAGTGCTAGTAAAAATTATTTCTTAATTTTACCCTTGAATCCTGCCTTCTTTAAGTTCTTCTTTAATTTCTTAAATTCTTTAGCTTTCATCTTCTTGTTAACCTTAACTGTAATCTTCTTTGAGTTAACCTTCTTGAATGCACCCTTCTTTACTGTAAAGCTCTTTGTTCCTTTAACAATAATTGTCTTTAATTTCTTAGTACCTGTAAAACCTTTTTTGTTTACTCTCTTAATTGTTGCTGGAATTACAATCTTTTTAGCCTTTTTAGCCTTCTTAGCAAATGCTTTAGCCTTGATAACTGTTACTGTGTATGTTACACCCTTAGCTGTTACCTTGCTAGGTACTGTAGCTGTACTCTTCTTAGCTGATACTACTCCAACTTCAGCTGTTCCGTTAGCCTTTGTATCAACTGTATTTCCGTTTGATACAGCAACATTCTTAGCATTAACTGGTACTAATGATGATGTTGGGCTCTTAACTGCTGCGCTTACACCTGTTACAGATCCTACTGCTACTGCTGCTGCTAATGCTAAAACAGCAACGTTCTTCATTAATTTTTTCATTATAAGTTCCTCCTATTATTATGTTTTTGAGTTTTAATTATTTCTGCTTATCCCCACAAGTATTGAAAATAAAAATGTCCTCATAGCAAACTTATAATTTATAAAACTCGCTATGTTGTTTATTTTACTACTTTACGGAATAAATTTAAATACTTTTTTTGTTATATTTTGCTTTTTTGACTATATTTGACAAAATATGTCACTGATAATTATATACTATTACTTGCCATTGTAGTATTTCTTCTTATTTTTCTTGCCTTTTGCGTCTGTTGCACGGTTTAGAACCACACCTAATATCTTACATCCTGATCTTTCGAGCTGCTTAATTGAACTTTTCACTTCAGATTTTGATGTTTCTCCACTTCTAATTACAAGAATTGCTCCATCACACATACTACCAATCTTTTCAGCATCTGATACAAGACCAAGAGGTGGTGCATCAACAAATACATATCGGTAATCTTCCGCAAGTTGATTGAGCATATTGCCAAACTTGTCACTTTCAAGCAACATTGATGGATTAATTATATTTTCCACGTTTGGTATAATATCTCCATCTTCAAGTGGTGTATTATATACAACATTTTCAAGTGGAAATTCTTCTGCCAAATAATGTGTAAGCCCTTCCATTTCTGAGCCATCTTCTTTTTCTATGCCATATTTGTTTACTATGACAGAGTTTCTCATATCTCCATCTACAAATACTGATTTGATTCCGGCACTTGCCATCTGTTTCCACATCTGTAAAGTAACAAAACTCTTTCCTTCATTAGGCATTGTACTTACAACCATGATTTTTTTAATTTCATTTCCAAGGAAACTAACATTTATACGAAGTCGGTTTATAGATTCCTCAACAGCATAAGGAAGTTCTTTGGTTAAATCCATTTTAATTTTATTCATTTCTATTTCTCCTCAAGCTTATTATTTTGGTGTGTAATATTTCTTTCCCTTATAATAATTGTATTTAGAATATGCTCCGTATTTAACGTTTCCATCAGGAATAACTGTTAAAGGAATAATGCCTAAATACTTTTCAACATCTTCTTCTGTCTTAATTGTATCATCAGTGATAAATAAGAATGTGAAGATAGCTAATACCACAACCATTCCTCCAAATGCACCCATCATTACATTTTTCTTCAGACTAGGTGAACTTTTACCTTTAGGAGTTATAGCTCTTTCAGCAATATTAGGTGACGATGTTCCCATTAATTTAGGAATTTCAGTAACTGCCTTTTCAGCTAAAGCATTTGCTATTGTTTTTGCTTCCTCCGGCTTTATGCTTGTTGCTGAAATTTTTAGGATACGTGTATCTTCAACTGTTGAAATGTCAATCATTCCGTTAAGTTGCTCATATGTATATCCTAAATCGTTTTCCTCATTTATGGCCTCAATGATAGGTCTAACATGCAGCAACTCTGCATAATCTTCTGATAATGATGTACCTATACTTAAATCAGCAAGATCGACCACTGAGTTTTTTGATGCTGAAACCATATAAACTTTCGCTGTTGCAGTATATTTAGGTGTAATGCCAACTTTAGTCCATACACCTGCAATTATTGCTCCAATCAAAAAACCTGCAATAATAAATAAAATCTTCTTACGATAATAGTTAAACAAATCCAAAAGGTTGATTTCTACTTCATCTTCTTTTTCGTTAATTTTTATCTTTTCTACCTGTTGTTTCATCTTTCAATTCCTTTACTCTTTGTTCTTCTGTTCCACTATGCCAAACAGTTCTGACATTGTGCTAACCATTGCTTTCTTGTTAACATAAAATTCCATATGATCAATTTCATCTCCAAGAGCCTGACCAATCTTAGACTTTCCTGCCAATTCAAAAATCCCCTTGTCTGTTCCACTAGCAAAAATATTACTAATATTAGAAATCTTTCCTATAGTAATATCTGTTGTGGAAACATCCTGCAAACTTTCAAAAACTTCATTGGCATAGTTTGGATTAGCCTTAACCTTCTCCTGAAGTTTTTTAAAAAACCCTGTCATGTACTGTTGTTGTCTTTTCATTCGTGATGTATTCTCTTCATCCCCAACTCCATAACGGTCATGAACGTATGCATAAGCCTGCTCATCATCAAGGTTTATTGTAGCTCCCTTCTTCATTTTTGGATATTTCTTTGAGAAATCATCCTCCAATGTTACGGTAACTCCATCTACCATGTTGTTAAGTTTAGGTATTTCACTCATGTTAAGTTCATAATAACCATCAATCTGAATACCTCCTAACAATTTCTTTACGGATTTAACTGTATTTTCGCAGCTTTGCTCTCTGTTGCCTCCATACCAATGAGCTGTACACAACTGAATATTAGCTGTTGCCTCACCCTCGCCATTATGATCAATCAATGCAACTTCTGTCATGGTGTCTCTGTTAAACTGAAGAAAACTATATGTATTCTCTGTCTTGTCTACAATTACAAGCATAAGGAAATCAGCCATACTTCCCTGGTAATCTGCTCCGTTATTGTTATTTCCCGTAGCATCTGTTCCTATTAACAGATAATTTTCAAAATCATGGTAATATTCGTATTTATTTCCATTAAGTTTAATCTTTCCTCTTGGAACCTGAATCTTCCAATCATTTATTGAACTTTCATCAGATACATTAGCCTTCTCTGTCTTATTATCAACATACTGTAATCCATAGCCTAAAACTGCTATAAACAGTATAAAAGCTACTACTTCCACGGCAATTTTTATGTATTTTTTTCTTTTCTTCTTCACTTTACTTATCCCCTAATCATTATTTTTCAAGTATCTCCACGGACACTTTTTCTATTTCATCTACAGCATTCTGTCCAATTTTCTCTCTGATAAAGGAATAACCCATATCAAGGTTAGGCTTTCTTCTGTCAGTATTATGGCAGTCACTTCCAAGCACAATCGGTCTGTTTTCTTCAACCAGCTTCTTTATAAGTTTTCTTTTCTTCCTACCATCAAAAAATTCTGCATTAACCTGAAATATAACCGGCAAATCAAGAACTTCTTTCCAAATCTTCTTTCTTTTCTGGCAAGCATAAAATCTTTCTATATGTGCGAGCATAACTGAAACATTCTGTTTCTCCATTAGCTCTTCAACATCCCGTAAAACCTCTTCATCCCACTGTCTAAAGGGTAATTCCACCATAATAACCCTGGTTCCCTCTATACATAATTTTTCAATCTCTCTAGCTCTCCCGATTCCTCTGAAATAGCATACTTCAGCTCCCAATCTTATGTCAGGGCAGTCAGAATCATCCATACACCGTTTCAATGTGTCATAGGCTTTCTTCCTCTTTTCGAGAAAATGATCCACTGAAACATCTTGAGCATAAAAATGTGGCGTAGCCAACATCGTACTAACTCCTTGATTTTTTGCTGTATGAAGCATCTCTAAAGATTCCTCTACGCAATCGCTTCCATCATCTATTCCGGGCAATACATGTGAATGAAAATCAATCATTCTGCCTCCTTTTATATCAAAAACCAAGTAATCCATACACTTTCGTAAAATCAATACCCAAAGTACTGACCATACATTTATCTATGATATAAAAAAAAAGGATAACTGTCAATCTTATAACCCCTTTTGTTCGTCTTTTTATTCCATTTTTTCCTTTAAAAACGGCACTCTGACAAGTTATGTCATTGGTGTCACTGACATTTTTGTCACAAAAACGTATTTATTAGTTTTTGCAAAAAAGCTGTCGGATTACTCCAACAGCTTTTTAAAATCAAAAAACTCATACTAATAATATTTTTTCATACTATTCTGTTACTGACATTTTTATGCCTAATCTTCCAACGATTCTTTCACCGGCACTTCTACCATTGTCTCGTAGCACTGGAACATATTGTCAATTTCTTCTTTACTTTGTTTCTTTGTAATCAAACTTATTACAGGAACTATAATAAGTCCGCCTACCATTGCAACTACACCTGAATTAATTGATGATTTGAATATGTAACCAAGAACTGTTCCCCAGCCTGTAACATCTATTCCGCAAAGTGAAACAATAAGCTGCAACACGGCAACTGCACATCCCCAGACAAAGCAGACAACCGTAGCCACCTTTGTTACGCCTTTCCAGTATAATCCATACAAGAATGGTGCAAGGAATGCCCCTGCCAAAGCTCCCCATGAAACACCCATCATCTGAGCTATAAATGTAACTTCAGGATGAGAATCCTTAAATATTGCAATAACTGCTGAAACAACTATAAAGAATACTATAAAAATTCTCATAATAACAACCTGTTTCATTTCATTCATTTTCTTTTTTGAGGCCGGCACAATTACGTCTAATGTAAAAGTTGAGCTTGATGTAAGTACCAATGATGAAAGTGTTGACATTGATGCTGACAAAACCAAAACAATAACAATTGCAACAATTATTGCCGGTAAAGTAGACAACATTGTTGGAATAATTGTGTCAAACAATGGCTTGCCTGTTGCTTCATTAATGGCAATTTTATCACTGTATAATCTGCCAAATCCACCAAGGAAGTAGCATCCACCGGCTACGATTATTGCAAAAACTGTTGAAATAACAGTTCCTTTATGAATGTCTTTTTCACTCTTAATTGCGTAAAATTTTCCAACCATCTGTGGAAGTCCCCATGTTCCAAGAGATGTTAAAATTACTACAAATAATAATGCCAATGGATCGGGACCAAGAAATGAAGTAAACGCTCCACCGGTCCAGCCTTCACTTGGTACTGCTGACAATTTCTGAGTGGCTTTAAGCAAACCACCATTATCCACTAAAACTGCACCAATAACTGCGCAAATTCCGAAAAGCATTATAATTCCCTGAATAAAGTCGTTTATTGCAGTAGCCATATAACCACCGAAAATTACGTAAAATCCTGTCAAAATTGCCATTACTAAAATAACAACCCAATATGGGATATCAAAAACAAGTCCAAATAAACTTGAAAGTCCGTTATATAATGATGCTGTGTATGGTATCAAAAATATAAATACAATAACTGATGCAGCAACCTTTAATGGTACTGAATTAAATCTTTTTCCAAAAAAATCCGGCATAGTCTTAGCATCAAGATACTGCGTCATAATTCTTGTTCTTCTTCCAAGAACGTTCCATGCAAGCAATGAACCAATAAATGCATTACCAAGTCCTGCCCATGTTGATGCCAACCCAAAATTCCATCCAAACTGTCCTGCGTATCCTACAAAGATAACTGCTGAAAAGTAAGATGTTCCAAAGGCAAAAGCTGTAAGCCACGGACCTACTGAACGTCCACCCAAAACAAATCCACTAACATTGGTTGCGTGCTTTCTTGAATAAAAACCTACTCCAATCATTACCACAAAAAAGGCAACCAACATAATTCCGCAAAGTATTTCTGTCATAATCTCCTCCTTATTAACCTTGCATCTGTGTATTTTATCTCCACTGTTCAACCTTATCTCTTCTTTAAGACTTAATGCAAAATTAATTTTTATTATTCGTCGCTTTAAACCGTTACGCTTTAAAGTATTAAAGTAATTATATAAAATAAAAAAGAGTCTGTCAATAACTCTTTTCTATTTTTACAAACCTTATTTACTATAGTTTATTCTAATTCTGTGAATCTTATTTGCTATAGTTTATTCTAATTTTGTAAATCTTATTTGCTATAATCTGCTTCAATTCCATGAATCATGTCAACTCTTGCCTGATGTCTTCCACCTTCAAACTCTGCTCCAAAAAATTCATCAAGAATCATTTTTGCAAGTTCTACTCCAACAACTCTTGCACCAAAAGCAATAACATTAGCATTGTTATGCTGCTTTGTAAGTTTTGCCGAATAAGGTTCGCTGCAAACTGCTGCAATTACACCTGGAACCTTGTTTGCTGCAACAGAAATACCGATTCCGGTTCCACACATAAGTACACCGTAATCTACATCTTTTCTTACAACTGCTTCACCAACTTCACGCCCCTTGTTTGGATAATCGCACTTAATAATTTCTCCGTTTTCATCATAGCCTGTGCCATAATCAACACATTCGTAACCCTTTTCTGTCATATATTCAATAAGTTCATTCTTTAAGTCAATTGCTGCATGGTCGCATCCAAATCCAATCTTCATTATAAATCCCTCTCATTTCTTAAAACTATTTACTATATATTCCGTCATCTATCTGACTTTTACTATTTGCTGTACATTCCGTCGTCTATCTGACTTTTACTATTTGCTGTACATTCCGCCATCTATCTGACTTTTACTATTTGCTGTACATTCCGCCATCTATCTGACTTTTACATTCTACTCAATATGTATAAGACTGTCAAATGTACAAGGGATTTGGCTATTTTTCATTTCATTGTGGCATTTTGTTCATCTATATACAGTATTCTGTGTGGTCTGTTTTTATGATTTGAAGGAATGTACCCCCAAAATCAATATATCTTAAATTTTGGGGTACATGATTTTGTTATTAAATTTTTGTCTGTTTTATGTAAACCAAAATTCCCGAAAATAACTTTATAAACTAGCTTATACATATAAAATTGAAGAACTTAAAGTAACAGAACATCAAAAATTCTCCATTTTCTAACTCTCAGTAAATAGCGATTTCAAAAATCAATGTTTTTTCAAACTAGCTTTCACTTATGAAAATACAAGAAGTGTATATATACATTCACTTCTCTCTCCTATACGAAAAAAAGCTATGACGCTTTCGCATCATAGCTTCTCACTTTAATATGTAATGCCGGCGACCGGAATCGAACCGGTACTGTGTTGCCACAACAGGATTTTAAGTCCTGCGCGTCTGCCAGTTCCGCCACGCCGGCATGTTAATAATAATGGGCAGAGAAGGATTCGAACCTTCGAAGGCAGTGCCAGCAGATTTACAGTCTGTCCCCTTTGGCCACTCGGGAATCTGCCCATTGCTTTAACAATATATACTTATACCATATAAATGCTTAAAGTGCAAACATTTTTGTAATTTTTATAAGATTTTTTGCAATATTTTTTATTTTCATCTATTTATTTAGATAACAAATTTTTATTTTTTAGAAAATTGACACCTATTACAGCTACATAATATAATTGTGGTATTATTTAGTTAATATGATTAAGGTGACAACGCACCTAAAGTTTGATTACATATGAATTAATTTAATTATAACACTCAAAACATAACGGAGAGATTCTATGAAAAACAAAAAGAGTAAAAATATTGGGACAAAAATAATCTTTGTACTGTCGTGCACTGTTTTTATTATTTGTGTGATTTTGGTTATAAAAATGTACACTTCCGGTTCTTCCAACAGGGAAGAATTCTCGGCAACTACTAAGGTTGCAACTGTAAAAACCAAACAGGATGCTTCGGAAACCACAACTCTTCCCGATAATCCTATTGATTTTAAGAAATTGAAAAAAACTAACAAGGACATTTATGCCTGGATTGATGTTCCGGGAACGAAAGTTAATTATGCTGTTGTTCAATCTTCTGGAAAGAAAGATGACTTGTTTTATCTTGAGCACAATATTTACGGCAATTATGAATTTAGTGGTTCAATTTTTAGTCAAAGACAGAACTCTAAGAATTTTAGTGACCCGGTAACTGTGCTTTACGGACACAATATGAAAAACGGCACAATGTTTAACACTTTGCATAAATTTGAGAACAAAGATTTCTTTAAGAAACATTCAAAAGTTTACATTTACACTCCAAAGAGGATTTTGGAATACACTATTGTTTCCGCCTACTCATTTGACAACAGGCATATTTTAAATTCATATGATTTTTCTAAAGCAAAGGACTTAAAATCATATATTAAGACTATTACAAATCCATCTTCCAAAAACAAAAACGTTAGAGAAGATTTAACGGTAACAAAAAATGACAATATTTTAACTCTTAGCACTTGCGCATCCACAGATTCTGAAAGATATCTGGTGCAGAGCATTCTAACAAAAATAACGGATACAAAATAGAATATTCTTTCCCAAATAACTGATACAAAATAGAATATTCTTTCCCAAATAACTGATGCAAAGTAGAATATTCTTTCCCAAATAACTGATGCAATAATGTTTTATTATATATCAAAAAACTTCCTACCGGCAATTTCCCGGTAGGAAGTTTTTTATGTTTGCATTAAAATATTTTAAACTTACTTATGATATATTACTGAACTATTAGCTTTTACGGTTACTGTTACAATATTGTTTTCCTGAACCACTTTTACTCTGCCACAGTTATAGAACTCTCTTGATGTTTCAATTAATCGTTCAAAGCTTTCACCATCTTCCACACCCAATGTCCAAGTTGGAATTGAAACTGTTTTGTCTGTATCTGATGTATTAATTAACACAAAAGCTGCATTGTCCATATCAAAACGTCCATAGCACAGCAAATCTCTCTGCTCAACTAATGGCTTGTAAGAACCTGTTTTAAAAACTTTGTGCTGTCTGTGAATTGCAATTGTCTCACGGTAAAATTCCAAAATTTCAAAGTTTTCGTGTCCCCAAGGATAAGTTCGTCTATTGTCCGGGTCCGTCCAACCACAAACTCCTGCTTCATCACCATAGTAAAGTGTGGGTGCTCCCGGCAATGTCATCTGCATTACAACACCCTGTTTAAAAATAGCTTCATCAATATCCTGACTTGCTGCCGCTGTTCCTGCTGTCCCCACACGACCAACCATACGGTTAGTTCTTGTAAGAAATCTTGAATGGTCGTGATTTGACAACTCATTCATTGCCACCAACAATGACTGATTCTGCATTCTTGACATCTGATACTGCATTGTAAGCTTAAAAGTTCCCGCATCGCCACGCATTCCCGGATTAGAATTGTCGGAATGCTTATCAACACCTGTTAAAAACCATGTTACCGGATCCATAAAGCCATCATAGTTCATAATAGTATCCCACTGGTCGCCCTGAAGCCATGAATTAGCATCTCCATAATGCTCTGCCAAAATAATAGCTTCCGGATTGGCTTCCTTAACTGCCTTACGAAATTTCTTCCAAAACTCATGGTTAAACTCCTGACTGTGACCTAAATCTGCCGCCACATCAAGTCTCCAACCATCTACATTGTAAGGTGGACTAACCCACTTCTTACCAACTTCAATAATATAATCGCAAAGCTCTTTACTACCTTCATAATTTAGTTTTGGCAAAGTATCAAAGCCCCACCAGCCTTCAAAAGAGTTATTGTCAGGCCATCTGTCTTCAAGAAACTTAAAATATAAATTGTACGGACTATCCTTTGAAATATAAGCACCAGATTTATAATTTTTATTCTTTGTATAAAACTTCTCTTTGTCCATCCACTTATTAAAAGAGCCACAATGATTAAAAACACCATCAATAATTATTTTAATTCCATGGGCGTGAGCCTTTTCAACCAATTCAATAAACAACTTATTACTTGCTTCAAGATTTGCAAGGTCAGTTGTTCTAACCTTATAGCGCTGAGCGTGCTCATTATTATTGTCACCGTCCTCTAATAACTTACCGTTATCATTAACAATCTTTCCAAAATGAGGATCAATATAATCATAATCCTGTGTATCATATTTATGGTTAGATGGAGAAACAAAAATAGGGTTAAAATAAATAACTTCAACACCTAATTTTTCAAGATATTCAAGCTTATCAATAACCCCCTGCAAATCTCCGCCATAAAACTGTCTTGTTCCATCAACAGCAGGAGGCTCCATCCAATTCTCAACCTTTGAAACTCCACGACCAATATAGGCATATTCATTAGTCATTACATCATTAGACTTATCGCCATTATTAAATCTGTCCACCATAATCTGATACATTACAGCGCCCTTAGCCCAATCAGGTGTTTTAAATCCCGGTGTAAACTCAAACTCCCATTCTTCAGAAAAATGTTCACTTGCACCGAAAACATTATAGTATAACTGGTATTGACCAACCGTTCTAAAATGGTACTTTATCATTTTAGTTCCAAGAGCCAGATTAATTGCATAATAATCGAATCTGCCCTTTGTATCCATGTGTGACATTCTCATCTCATAACCATCTATTGCCATAAAAGCCTGACTTACTGCCCCTATTGTAGTTCTGAGAATAAATGTATATGTATCTGATTTTTCATTATATTTGCAAAACTGACTAGAGCCATCGTGAAAAAGTGCTTCCTTTTGCTGTTCCATTTTTATAATCCCTTCTTCTAAAATTTCCGGTTTTCATACAACAGATTTCCCATTGTACAAAATAGTTGCAACAAAATAATAATAAAGTTCTGTTGCAACTATTTAACATTAAAATTTTATACTGTTTCCTCGTTTGTTAAAGAGTCGGCCTGATTATTATCAGCGTCAAATAGACTTTCAAATTCTTCACGGCCAATCTTTTCTTTTTCCATTAACAATGCTGCACTTGCATGCAACTGTTCCATATGGTCTTCAATAATCTTCTTAGCCTTTTTATAACATGTATCAACAATTTCCCTAACTTCCTCGTCAATAACTGAAGCTGTATTCTCGCCATACCCCTTTGAATGAGCCAAATCCCTACCGATAAATACATCATCAGATTCATCATCATAATTAATAAGACCAAGCTTATCTGAAAATCCATATTTTGTAACCATTGACTTAGCTGTAGCTGTTGCCTGCTTAATATCCTGTGACGCACCTGTTGTAATGTCGTCAAGAATAAGTTCTTCGGCTATACGTCCACCAAGGTCAACCATAATCTCCTGTAACATTTTGCCTTTTGTAAGGAACATTTCATCCTTACCAGGCAAAGGCATAGTATAACCTGCTGCACCTGCTCCTGTTGGAATAACTGAAACAGTGTGAACCGGTCCAACATCAGGAAGAACATGGAATAAAATCGCATGACCTGATTCGTGATATGCTGTAATACGCTTTTCTTTTTCCGAAATAATTCTGCTCTTCTTCTCTTTACCGATGCCAACCTTAATCATTGCCTGATTAATTTCGGCCTGTGTAAGAAAATGCTTTCCTGCTTTTGCTGCAAGAATAGAAGCCTCATTAAGTAAGTTTTCAAGGTCTGCACCTGTGAAACCTGACGTAATTCTTGCAATCTGTTCAAGATCAACATCATCACCGATAGGCTTATTCTTAGCATGCACTTCAAGAATCTCTTTTCTGCCCTTAACATCAGGTCTTCCAACAAGAACCTTTCTATCAAAACGTCCCGGTCTTAAAATAGCCGGATCCAAAATATCTACACGGTTAGTTGCTGCCATAACGATAATACCCTCGTTAACACCAAAACCATCCATTTCTACAAGCATCTGGTTAAGAGTCTGCTCACGTTCATCGTGACCACCTCCCATACCTGTTCCTCTTCGTCTTGCAACTGCATCAATTTCGTCAATGAAAATAATACATGGTGCGTTCTTCTTTGCTTCCGCAAAAAGGTCTCTAACTCTTGATGCACCTACACCAACAAACATTTCAACGAAATCTGAACCTGAAATAGTAAAAAACGGAACTCCTGCTTCGCCTGCTGTAGCCTTGGCAAGAAGAGTTTTACCTGTTCCTGGAGGTCCCTCTAAAAGTATTCCCTTTGGGATTCTTGCCCCAAGCATAATATACTTATTAGGATTCTTTAAGAAATCAACAATTTCCTCAAGTTCTTCTTTTTCTTCCTTAAGACCTGCAACCTTGCTAAAGTCCATATTCTTAACTTCTACAACCATTTTGGCTCTGCTTTTTCCAAAATTAGCCATCTTGGAATTTCCGCCTGCCGCATTGGCATTCATCATCATAATAACAACTACTATAACCACACCCATAAGAAGCATAGGCAAAATATTTGTAAGGAAAACACTGTCTCTTCTTACATCTGCAATGCCTGGCTGTATATTCTGATTAGTCTTGTCATTAATATCTTTAATATCACTAATTACCTGATTAACATCTGTAATGTATACATACTTAGTTGAGCCATCCTTAAGTTTTACAGTAACCTTTCCTGTAGGCACTTCCTTATTCTGGCTAATATTAAGCTGTGTAACTTTTCCATTCTGCAAATCGTTTAACAAATCATTATATTTATAGTCATTTGATTTAAGTCCTGAACCTGCATAATAAAGCATAACTATAATAATAATTGCCATCCCTATAAAATAAATTCTTGTAAAATTACTTCTTTTATTGTTCAATTCATTCCTCCTATCTGGAATTTTTCAAGTCTGTGTAACTTATCTTTAATGTTCAATTGTATCCGATCCTATTTTTAAACCGATAATTTTATTAAGTTTTACTGCTCAATAACTCCAATATATGGTAAATCTCTGTAGCTCTGGTCGTAATCCAAACCATAGCCCACTACGAATTTGTCTTCAATTTCAAATCCAACATAGTCAACTGTAACATCGTCAACCTCTCTTCTGTCCGGCTTGTCAAGAAGTGTTGTAATCTTAAGGCTTGCCGGTTTTCTTTCCTTAAGCATTGGAATAAGACGGCTTAAAGTATTTCCTGAGTCAATAATATCCTCAACAACAATAACATCAAGTCCTTCAATGTCATCATCCAAATCTTTCTTAATCTTTATTGTTCCTGAACTAACTGTTCCGCTACCATAGCTTGAAACACTCATAAAATCAAGTGTTACAGGAATAGTAATTCTCTTTGCCAATTCACATGTATAAAAAACACTGCCTTTAAGAATACAAATCAAACGTACTTCTTTTCCTGCATAATCCTTACTAATCTGTTCTGCAATTTCACATACTCTTTTATTAATTTCTTCTTCGCTAATCATAACACTAATCTTTGTATTCATAATAAACTCCTTATCATATGTTATTTTAGGTTTTTAATTCCTAATCTTCTTCAATATAATCTGCTCTTAAAATATTCTTTGTAGTTTCAGTAACCTTGTAATAAGCACTTATTCTGTATCCGATTACCCAAACCACATGACTTCCATCAGCCAGCAAAAGAATCTCATCCCTTTGCGCCTTTGGAATTTTCTCATTAATAAAATAATCCTTCAGCTTCTTTCTGCCTCCGTCTTCATCAACTGTTATAAAATCACCTGGTCTGCGAGTTCTAACAGTCAATTGTTTTATTTTATCATAATCAAACCATTTCGTATACAATAATTCCTGAATATTTTCAGAAGAAAAACTATTATTTTCAATGGTTATTGTTACATTTTCAGTATTATGAATCTTACCATTCTTTAACAAACACTGTTCCATTGTTTTTTCCTGATTCGATTCATCACTTTTCTTTTTTATTGATATTCCGTGATAAAGTCTTGTTGCCACAAGATTGTATGGCAAATCAACTGTTTTGGACACATTCATATCTTTCAACCCCACAACCAAAAGCACGTGTTTCCTTGTAATATCCTTTAGCTTTCCTGCTCCATTCTCAATCATCTTTCTTACAACCTGATTCAAAACTGCCGGGTGAAGGTTAAATGCCTTTTCATCCAAAACTTCATCCTTAACATATCTGTTATATTCCTCAGCTGCCTGCCTATTTAAATAATCCCAAATTTCATTTAAATTTTCTGCAGCGTTTACAATATTATACTCAGCTTTTTTATTTATATTATTTTTTATATAAGGCAAAAGCTCCAAACGTATCTTATTACGGCTGTATTCTGTTTCTTTGTTGGTTGCATCACTGCAATATGAAATATTTTTAGATTTCAAATAATGCTCAATCTCCTGTCTTGTACAACACAAGAGAGGACGCACAATCATATCTCTTCTAACCGGGATTCCCGTAAGTCCCTTTATGCCTGTTCCCCTAAAAAGATTAAACAGCACGGTTTCGCTGTTATCATTTAAGTTGTGGGCAACGGCAATTTTGATATTGTTGTAACTGTTTTTTCTTTCTTTTGGGTCATTTTTCTTAATGCCATCTTCTTTTGCTGAGTTTTCCTTATTCTCTTTTAAGCTTAGTTTTCGGCTTTCATCTGGTTTTTTAGTCTGATTCTTAGCTTGTTTTTTTTCTTTAATTTTTACTTCTATGGCTCGTTCAAAAAAAGCCTTATATCTTGCCTGACGGCCTGCCTCTTCCTCCGTCATACCTGTCTGCTTAACCATAAGTGGAACATCTGCATCAATCTGCTTAAAATCCACATTCAGCTTTCTACACACATCTTTTACGTAATCAGCATCGTGCTGAGCCTGTTTTCCTCTAATGTGATGATTAATATGCACCACATAAAGAGTCAGATTCATTTCACTGCTAATGTCTTTTAGAAGATAAAGCATACAAATGGAATCAGCGCCTCCGGAAACCCCCAGTATGACGCTGTCTCCATATTGTAATATTTTATTTTTATTTATAAAATTCAATACCTTATTTTTCATATTTTTGTTACACCTTTAACGACCATACGTGTTTTTTGTTATTTTATCATATTTGTACTAATTTTCCCATATCCCGGTGCACAAAACTGTCATATCATCTTTTGGAATTCCTTTTGACATTTGCAAAGCTCTGTTCATAATCTCCAGTGCCATTTCCCTTGGACTGGCAGTTTTAATATCCATAATTATCCTTCCCATTGCCTCCTCTCTGTCGGTACACTCAAGGGAATCTACTATTCCGTCGGAAATCATTATAATAAAATCCCCGGCATAAAGTTTTTTCGTAATGGTTTCCATATCAACCTGTTCAAAAATCCCCATTGGCAGGGATGTTGACTTAATGCATTCCACCCAGCCACCTCTTTTTATATATGTGCATGCAGCTCCCATTTTCAGGAACTGGCACGTGCCGGAATATCTGTCAAACAATGCCATATCGACTGCCGCCGGCTCCTGCCACTGATTTCCCGTAAGCAAAACTGAGTTAATTAGCTTTAATGCTGTCTGCTCCGTAAAACCACTTTCCAAAAGTTGCTCCAGCAAATCAATTACAACTTCGCTGTAGCCCTCCGCCCTTGGGCCTGAGCCCATTCCATCGCATATGCTCATAAAAGTTGCACCGCTGTCCAGCTCCATATACGTATAATTGTCACCTGACATTTCCTGATTCTGCTTCACCTTCTTTACACTTCCACTTGCCGTAGAGAAATTAACTTGTTCCAAAAAAAGATATTCATTAAAATAATTCATTAGCTGACTATTTTCCTTTACGGAAAATCTCATTGGCTGGCCTATTACATTAGAAATTATTTTGCACATTGCATCTGTTGTAACTTTTGCCCTTTTCTTTTTTCTTGCCACAATGTGAATTTCCAATTTTCCCTTACTGTTCTCCGAAATAGAAACTCTTCTTGCAATAATTTTTTCGTCCCTTAACCTCCTTTTCAAATAATTTTCCATACCAAACAGATTTCCTTTTTCCTGTGAAACAGGCTTGGTATAGTATTCAATAATGTCTGCCATTTCATTAAGCTGAATTGCCATTGCTTCCCTTGTTTCCAGCATTTTATTGTACCAAAGGTAGTTAAGCTTCGCCCTTTCCAAATATTGAATCTGCCCATTTGCACAGCCCTTGCACATATTTTCATTGATATCAAACTCCACCGCTGCATCCATAAGTCCCTGGTCGTCCTCCTCAATGCCTGACATATTTTGGATTTTTATTGCCAAATCCTTAAAAGCTTTAGATGTTTGCATCATTTTTTCATTCCTTATAATTTGCTGATGCCTAAGTCTTGAATAGTAATTTTTTCTGCCCTGTATATGCCACATAAAGTTTTTGATTAGTACTGAAAAAATTACTGTGGTAGACCATGTTAGCAGAACAATTGGAATCAGGGCATACAACTCTTCTTTTATCATTCCATTCATAAACCAGTCCATGGTTTCCATTATTCCTCCAATTAGTGTTGTTATAAAGGCTACCGTAAACGGATTGTATTTTTCGCTAACTCTTTTATATTGCACAAGAAAAAGTCCTGTGGCACCAAGCATCCAGCCGTATTTTACTGCACACAATACCCCCTCGTTTTGTAAAATCACATAAATCATTACCGGCCATCCTAACACCGCAAGCCCTTTTACGTTACACATTGCGCCATACCAACTTTGGACTAACGGATAGTATCCAAGCATTGGAATCATGCAGACTCCAACTGCAATCATTAGTAGCACTATCGGTTTTGCTACTTTTTGTTTCATAATCCCTCCTTGCAAAAATTTAGTTTCCCGACTAGTATAAACACCCTTTCCCGATTTTTTTGTCAAAACAATGTATGAAAAACCTTAGAAATTTCGACAAAAAAGCACCTATACTATTTCTAGTATGGTGCCATTAATTTTAGAGGAATTTAACTTTTAAGTTTAATCTCTTGTCCTGTTTTAATTTTTTTCTTCTAACATTTTTTAATTTTCAGATTAGATTTTCGAATTTAATTTTTAATTTGAATTGGATTTTTTAATCTTCCGGCTTAAAGATTACTTCATCAGGATATAACAATCCTAGCTTTCTTGCCATTTCTTCCAAATATTCGTCTGTATGTACGTACTGTTCCTTATCCTTAAGGTTCTCAGATATTTGCAATTCCTGCTGATACTGTTGTGCAAGCTTACTTTCCTGCTCTTTAAGCTTCTTTAAGTTACTATTTTTTTGTACCATCTGTATTCCCATAACAATACAAAAGGCAAAAACAACAAAAGATATTCCAACTATCATTCGTCTGTTTCTTATTCTTCGCTGACGAATCTCATTTAACCTTCCTGCCGCTCTTTTGTTTTCTTCCATTACTTCACCCTATTTCTATCTATTTTTTTGCTTAAACTTTCAGTCTTTATCCTGTTTTCTTCTGACTTTTGCTCTTTTTATATGTTAATTCTTTCTAACGTTTATCCGTCTTTTTATTTTTTGTATTCTTATTTTTATGACTGTTTTTTCTGCTTTTATGTTTTGTCAGAATACTCTTACTTTTTATAGTAATCACTTTTTTTAGTTTTTTCAACGGTTTTAACAATGTCTTCATAATTTTTGTCAAAATCACTGCACATTTTTCAACAACTCTCTTTCCCACAAGCCACTCAAACAATGCCATTGTTCCAAGAACGGCTATCACTCCATAATATCTTGGTCTTCCGTAGTTGTACTTAAAAAATATTTGAAATATAAAAAGTGCCGCCACTGTCCAAAAGATAACATCTTCTACAATAACCCTAATTATGGATGCTCTAAAAACTCTCCTAAATATTCTTATGGCATCATAGCAAACCATAAGAACAAGTCCGCCATATGCACACATCGCAAGAACAAGAAGTTCCTCATTTATTGCAGGACTCATTAACTAAACATCCTCTTCAAAACCGACTTACCTTTTTCACCATAGTTCTTTATCTGAGAATAAATAACGCTATTCACACTACCATCAATATCAGCCTCTCCTTTTTCGATGCTAAGTCTGGTAATTTTCAAGTCCGCTCCTTTAATAACCAACATTCCCATAGATGATTCCAGCACTATCTGTGTGGTATCAAATTCAACAACGTCCTCTATTCCTGTTAAGTTTGTTCTCTTTCTGTTGTCCAAAACCAGCTTATGTGGTTTAGTTATTTGATTTTGCTTTGAACCTAAATTCTGTTTTGAGCCTAAACTTTGTTCCATACAATCCTACCTTATCCTTTTATAGGACAGTATATTCTTAAAGTTGCAGAATTATGTAAAAATATTCTATATCAGCTTAAATCTTTGTACATTTCTGTGGCATTTTCTTTCTTAACTGTTTCATTAAGGTTTAGAACCTGAACCTTAACTGTTCTCTGACCAAACTGAATCTGTATAATGTCGTTAACTTTTACATCATAAGATGCCTTTACAACCCTGTCGTTTACAAGAACCCTGCCTGCATCGCATGCTTCGTTGGCAACAGTTCTTCTTTTTATAATTCTTGAAACCTTTAAAAATTTGTCAATTCTCATTTTTTCCTCCATTACTTTGTGTGCTTTGTTTTGTTATACACGGCGAAGCTTCGCTTCACGTATAACACTTCGAATCCGCTCCGCTTCTTCTCAGTGATTATACGGTTGGTTACTACTACTTTTGTTTTGTTATACACGGCGAAGCTTCGCTTCCCGTATAACACTTCGAATCCGCTACGCTTCTTCTCAGTGATTATACGGTTGATTACCACTACTTTTGTTTTGTTATACACGACGAAGCTCCGCTTCCCGTATAACACTTCGAATCCGCTCCGCTTCTTCTCAGTGATTATACGGTTGGTTACCACTACTTTTGTTTTGTTATACACGATGAAGCTCCGCTTCACGTATAACACTTCGAATCCGCTACGCTTCTTCTCAGTGATTATACGGTCGCCAAATATACGCATACAGCTTTTTTTATGCAAGCATAAAAAGCTGTATGCGTATATTTGGCTCGTCGTGTATAACAAAAAGGACCGTTACTTTGTAACAGTCCTTATATCTTCTAATGAACTTTTATTTATTAATTAAGTGCATTCTTTAAAGCTGCACCAGCCTTGAACTTAGGTACGTTAGCTGCTGCGATAGTGATTTTTTCCTTTGTTGCAGGATTGATTCCCTGACGTTCAGGTCTCTTTGAAACTTCGAATGTTCCGAATCCCACTAACTGAATCTTTTCACCTTTCTTCATTTCTTCTACTACTACATCTGTAAAAGCCTTAACAGCCTTTGCAGCATCTGTCTTTGAAAGTCCAGCTTCTTCAGCAATAGCTGCGATAAATTCTGTCTTGTTCATTTTAATTCCTCCTTGAAAATATATCCGATACTGATTTCGTATCATACTATACAGTTTATACCCCATTTAATAGGCTTTGTCAAGATAATTACTCCATTTAAAGAGCTTTCTGCAGGGAATTTTTTGGTTAAAAAGTATCTTTTTTCAACTTTTTAGTTTTTTCTTTGAGCTATTTTCACAAATTTATTGCCTACTACTATGACTCCATCTGTCTTCCTAGGAAAGCTGCGGCTACTCCTGCCAGTTTTTGATCTGTTACGCTTACCTTATTATTTTCATCTTTAGCCAAAACAATAACGCTTCCAATAACATCACCTTCACATATGATTGGATAAATAATCTGACCACATTGTTCAGGCTCTTCTCCCTTTATTATCTCAAAAAGTTTCTGTTGTTCATCTCCGTTTTTCACATCTCTGTTCGACATTAACTCTTCTAACTGGGAACTTACAGCCATTCCTATTTTGTCTTTTTTTACTCCCCCTGCAACAGCAATAATCTGATCTCTGTCACTTATGAGAACTCTCTGTCCTGAAACCTGTGCCATAACATCTGCATATTGTTTTGCAAACATTTCAATCTCTCCAATAGGTGAATATTTCTTAAGTATAATTTCCCCATCGTGATTAGTAAAAATCTCCATTGGATCTCCTTCTCGGATTCTTAAAGTTCTTCTAATCTCTTTAGGTACAACCACGCGACCTAAGTCATCTATTCTGCGCACAATACCTGTTGCCTTCATACTAATTTCCTCCATTGCAAATTTTAGCTTTGGAGTTAGTATGTGGAAATTTAAAGAAAATATTCTTGTCACTAAATCTCCACTGCAACTTTGCTGCCTTTAACCTTGTTTTTGGAAACGATTATTTTTCTATCGATTCTTGTTTTTAATTCTTGAACATGAGAGATAATTCCTACTAATCTGTCTCCTTCTGTTAAAGTATTAAGGGCTTCGATTGCACTGTTTAGTGAATCTTCATCTAATGTTCCAAAGCCTTCATCAACAAAAAGTGTGTCTATTTTTATTCCACCTGCTGCGCAATGAATTTCATCGGATAATCCTAATGCTAAAGACAATGATGCTTTAAAAGATTCACCACCTGATAATGTTCTAACATCACGTTCTGTACCATTATAGTGATCTATAACATTAAGCTCTAAACCTGTCTTACTTCTTTGATCATCAGATTCGGTGCTTCTTTTTAGTTCATACTGGCCGTTAGTCATTTTCATAAATCTTAAATTAGCTCTGTTAATTATTCTTTCAAAATAACTAATCTGAACATAAGTTTCTAATGCTATTTTGCTCTTTCCGTTTATATTACCATTGGCTGTTTGAGCTAGGGCATTAACCCACTTATATTTTTCTTCAGTAGTGACTAATTTATTCAAGTTCGTCTTAATATTTTCAAGTGCTCCTGTGTTAATTTCTATTCTTATGGATACATCATTTCTCTGATTGTTTACAGCTTTCTTTTCTTCCTGCAACTTGTTGCTTTCAGAAATAAGCTGTTCCAAATCATAGTTTTTTGAATCCTTTAACTGCTCTTCAATAGTCTTTATTGTTGCATTAGCATCATCAATAGACTTCTTACATTTATCATAACTATTCAAAGCTTGTGTAGCTTTATTCTCTAATTCAGATAAGTTAATCTTTAGCTGATTTAAATTGCTTTCCGCATCTTTCCTACTTTGAAATTCAAGTTTCTCCCTAAGCTGTTCCAATAATATTGCATTTTCGCGATTTTTAATTTTCAAATTAGAAATATCACTATTTAAAATATCTTTTTTATTATTGTTGTTGTTTATTTGTTCTTCTGTTTCCGGAATCTGCTTTTCAATCTGTTCCTTAACCTGAACATTATTTTTAGCAATTTCATAATATCCATTGTTTTTAGAAATAGCCTCCTCTACTTTAACCAATTTTTCATCTGACCAGGCTTTTATATCTGAGACAGTATTAATTGCTATTTCTTCTAAAACTTCTTTAAATATCTCTTTTAGATTTCTGAAATTCTCTACTATACTCTCGTATAATGTATCAACAATACCCTTCTGCATTCCTGCTTTGTTACTGTAATTCGTTGCAATAGTTTTAAGTTCATTAACCTTATTCTTTGCATCTTCAACCATCTTTTCTGTTATCTGCTTATCCATTAGCTTAAATGGATTAGGGTGAACAGTTGAGCCACAAACTATACACGGTTCTCCATCTCTAAGGTTACCTGCAAGGATTCCTGCCTGCTGATTTAAGAATGTCTTCTCTACAGCTGCACATTCATTGCTCTTAGTTTCCCAACTATCATTGGCTTTTATGGCTCTCTGTTGAAGTAGCTCTAGCTCATGATTCTTTCCTTCATAATCATTACACTGATTTATAATGTTTGATAAGTTCTTTTTTACATTATCATAACCTGTTTTTGCATTTTCGATTTTTACCAATACGGCATCTGCATCTTTTAACTTCTGAAGATTCTCTTTGTTAGTAGCCAACATCTTATTTAAATTCTCAATATCTTTACATAAAGACTCAAATTCACTTTCTTTAGTCTTAATTAACTTAAGTTCATTGACATACTCTTTTTCAGTGTCAAAAAGCTTGTCATACCTTGGCATAAGCTGTTCCTGTTCTTTAATTTTGTACTCTAATCCCTTACGAACAGGCTCTTCTTCTTTGCATAATTCTACTCTCTTCTCCAGTACTTCCAAGTTAGGCTTATTCAACTCAATAAATTGCTCCGCGTTCAACTTCTGTTTCTTTGCAGAATTGTCCCTATTAACCTCAACTAACTTTTTATCAACATCTGAAAGAGCTTTTTCGGTTTTTATTATCCTTTCGTTAATAACTTTTAACAAATCCTGATCATTGTTAATAAGTTCCTCGATGAAATCAATTGTATTCTCAATACCATTCTCTGTCTTGTTATTCTTTATAGCTTCAAGCTGTTGCCTTGCTACAAAACTATCGCCACATCTAATCCCATCTATATACTGACTTATACTCTTATTCTGATCATCTACCAATCTTCTAAGTCTTTTTGCCTCATCTCCCAGCTTAAGCTGAAGTTTCTCATATGGATATGTATTAAAAATTTTGCTAAAAATCTTTCTTCTCTCATCAGTATCTGCCAATAACAACTTAAGAAAATCATTCTGTGCTATCATGGCTATCTGAGTAAACTGTTCATAATCTAATCCTATTAACTCATTAATGGCAACAGTAACATTACTACTTCCGGTAACAGGAGTATCTTTGTCAGGATAAATTAACGTAGCATTAGCACTCTGAGTTGTGGTTCCCTCTCCATGAATCTTAGGTCGCTCGTATTCAGGATTACGCTCAATAACATACTTCTTGTTCCTATACTCAAATTCCATCTTTACAAAAGTTGGAACATCAGGCTTTGCATACTTGCTTCTAAGCATAGACGAAGACCTGGTCTTTCCACTGGACTTTCCATATAAAACATATGTAATTGCGTCAAAAATAGTAGTCTTTCCTGCTCCGGTATCTCCCGTAATCAAATAAAGACCTTTATTTCCTAATTTTTCAAAATCTATAGTTTCGCATTCTGCATAAGGTCCGAATGCCGATATTATTAACTTAATTGGTCTCATTATGCATCCTCCCATATCTTCTCAATAAGGTCCATTGCCAACTTCTCCTGTTCCGGTGACATGTCCTGATTGTTTCTGATTACATAAAACTCCTTAAACAACTCTAGCGGTGATTTTAACTCAATATTCTCTATCTCTGTTACAGCATTATTAGTTCTGGTTCTTGTATTATCATAATCAAGTCGCATAATATTAGGATAAATAGTTCTAAGCTTGCCTATTGCCTCCGGGACATCTTCTTCATCAGTTAATGTTATATGATAATAATCCTGAGTATTCATATCCTTATAGAAATCTCTTGCCGAAATCTGGTCGTAAGTTCCCTTAATCTCCTTCATATCTCTCATAGGTTTAAAAGGAATCTTAGTTATTTCAATGTTGCCCTTCTCCTTAAGATCAAAAATAAGTGCTGATTTCTTATGATTAACCTCAGAAAAAGAATACTTAAGAGGGGTTCCTGCATATCGTACAGTTTCCCTGCCAATCGTCTGTGGACCGTGCAAATGTCCTAATCCAACATAATCAAAGTTCTCAAAATAATCCGCTGACACCTGATCAACGCCTCCTATTGACACTTCTTCTGACTCACAAATACTTCCACCTTTAACAAACTGATGTGCCAAAAGAACATTCCTCTCATCCTTATTAATTGAAATACTATTAATAACAATCTCCATAGCCCTATCATAGCTTGAAACATCCTCTTCCTGGAAAAAAGGGCGTACTACGGCCGGCTTAATAAAAGGAAGCATATAAATATTAATTGGTCCACATTCATCCTCCAAAGTAACCTTTTCAACATTACCATTAAAAGGATGACTCATATACACTCCACTGGTACTCATAATCTCAGCACCAAAGCCTATTCTCTCAGGACTGTCATGGTTTCCGCTAATTGCCACAACTTTAACATTCATCTCTGCAAGCCTGCTAATAAACTGATCTAACAGTAACACCGCTTCCGCTGACGGAACTGCCTTATCATAAATATCTCCTGCTATAAGAACACATTGAACTTCCTGTTCTTTAACAATATCAAGTATCTGATTCAATATATACCTTTGATCTTCAATCATAGAAAACTCATTAACTCTCTTTCCTATATGAAGGTCTGCTAAATGTAAAAATCTCAAAACTTAATCCCTCCCTTTCATTTATTCGAACGTTTGTTTGTATAAATATTAGCATATCACTTTTCACAAAGCAAGTATAATTTTCAAAAAATCCTGCAAAACATCCATAACTTATTTTTTGTTTTTTATTGCACTATTTTCTTTTTTTTATTAGTAATTTATGCCTAAAATACTTATTTAATTTATTTATGGGAAATAATACATAACCTATTAAAATTTCAGATTATTTTTATTATAATATAAATTACTAAATATCATAAATAATCAAATGCAAATTCAATAGAAAGGACGGCAAAAGCCTTATAAAAATATGAATATTAGATTTTTTAACGGAACAATTTTAACACTTGAAAATGGAACTGAACTTTCAAGTGGTGAGGTTTGGGTTTTTGATCATTTAATCGGATACGTTGGAAAGCCTCAGGACAATAATATTAAATGGGACAGGGAAATTAACCTTAACGGTAATCTAATTATGCCCGGTTTTAAAGATGCCCACACACATTCAGCAATGACTTTTTTACGTTCTTTTGCTGATGATCTGCCACTTGACAAATGGCTTAACGAGAAGGTTTTTCCAATGGAAGCCAAGCTAAATGACGATCTTATATATGCTTTTTCAAAAATCGCCATAATGGAATACCTTACTTCAGGAATCACCTCAAACTTTGATATGTATATTAGCCCTAATCCGGTTATTCAGGCATCTATTGATTGTGGATTTAGAACTGTAATGACAGGTGGGCTAAATAATTTTACCCAGACTGTTGAAGAAATTGATGAATGCTACAAGAAATACAATGGTTACAATCCACTTATAAGCTACGAACTTGGCTTTCACGCTGAATACACGTGCTCCCGGGAACTTTTAGAAGGTATGGCAAGCATTGTCAAGGAACATCAGGCACCTGTTTTTTGTCATAATTCAGAAACAAAAAAAGAAGTCAAAGAATGTTTGGACCGTTATGGGACAACTCCGACAGTTTTTCTTGACAGACTTGGAATGTTTAACTACGGTGGTGGTGGCTATCACTGCGTCCATATGACTAAGGATGATATTTCTGTTTTTGAAAAACACGGTTTGTCCGTTGTAACTAATCCCGGTTCTAATGCCAAGTTAGCAAGCGGCGTGGCTCCTATTTCAAAATTTATGAAAAAAGGAATTAACATTGCAATTGGCACCGACGGACCTGCCAGCAATAATTGCCTTGATATGTTTAGGGAAATGTTCCTTACAACTTCCCTTGCCAAGCTTAAAGAAAAAGACGCATCAGCAGTTGATGCCAATGAAGTGCTTAAAATGGCTACACTTGGCGGTGCCAGAGCTATGGGACTTAGTAATTGTGACACTTTATCCCGTGGAAAACTTGCCGATTTAATAGTCATTGACTTAAACCAGCCTAATATGCAGCCAATTAACAATATTACAAAAAACCTTGTTTACAGCGGTTCAAAGCAAAACGTTGTTCTCACAATGGTTAATGGAAATATTCTATACGAAAAAGGTGAATTTAATATAGGTGAAGAACCTGAGAAAATATATGAAACTGCAAATAAAATGTTAGCGAAAATAAAATAAAAATTACTATATTTTGATTTTAATACATAAAAAAGATGCTGTGCAAACTACACAACATCTTTTTTATTTTAAAATTTGGATATCAAAATACCCAACTTTTGATTAATTATCTCATTAAAACTTTGCACCAAGTGTTGCTGCCATAACTGCCTTAATTGTGTGCATTCTGTTTTCTGCTTCATCGAAAACTACTGAATTCTTTGATTCAAATACTTCGTCTGTAACTTCCATTTCTGTAAGTCCAAACTTCTCGTGAATCTGTTTTCCAATCTTAGTATTAAGGTCATGGAATGCAGGAAGACAATGCATAAATACAACATTTTCTGCTGAATTCTTAATTAAATCCATTGTTACTCTATATGGAAGAAGGTCATTAATACGCTCTTCCCAAACTTCATCAGGTTCGCCCATTGAAACCCAAACATCAGTGTAAATAGCATTTGCATTCTTTGTTGCAACCATAGGATCTTCTTCAAATTCGATTTTTGCCCCTGTTTCATTAGCTACTTCTCTACATTCTTCAATAAGTTTCTCGTCAGGCCAATACTTCTTTGGTGCACAGGCTACGAAATGCATACCCATCTTTGCACAACCAACCATAAGTGAATTTCCCATATTGTAACGGGCATCGCCCATATATACAAACTTAAGTCCCTTAAGACGTCCGAACTTCTCTCTTAAAGTTAAGAAATCTGCAAGAATCTGTGTTGGATGAAATTCATTTGTAAGTCCATTCCAAACAGGAACTCCTGCGTATTCTGCCAACTGTTCTACAATAGTCTGTTCAAATCCCCTATATTCAATACCGTCAAACATACGGCCCAAAACTCTTGCTGTGTCAGGAATACTTTCCTTCTTTCCAATCTGTGAACCTGTTGGATCCAAATAAGTAACTCCCATTCCAAGATCGTGAGCTGCTACTTCAAAAGAACATCTTGTACGAGTACTTGTCTTTTCAAAAATAATAGCAATATTCTTTCCTTTAAGAACATCTACAAGTTCTCCTGCTTTCTTCTTTGCCTTAAGATTGGCCGCCAAATCAATAAGGGCACTAATCTCTTCCGGTGTAAAATCCAATAATTTCAAAAATGATTTTCCTTCAAAATTCATAACTGTACCTACCTTCTTATTCGTCCTTTTTATTTTTAAGCATTTCAATGTACTCTTTTATATTAATACTCTTTCCGGATTTATTCAACTTTGGAAGAGAATTAAGTGAATGCTTGTTGTAAATATTTATCTTAGCAATGTAAGAATCCATCTTGGCTTCCAATTCAGCTCTCTGGATAGCCCATTTCTCTTTCATTGCAGAATTCTGATTTTTACTCTTTGAAGCTGCACCGGCAGTAAGCTTATCCTTAGCTGCATTACCGGCACTGGAAATCATATCTTTTGTGGCACTTCCGGCATTTGTGATAATTTCTTTTGTAGCTCCACCTGCGTTGGAAATTATATCCTTTGTCGCTCCACCTGCATTTGTGATAATTTCTTTTGTTGCATTTCCTGCATTTGAAATTATGTCCCTAGTTGCATTTCCCGCACCTGCAAGTTTTTCTTTAGCCGGCTCAACTGCCTCTGCAAATTTTTCTCTTGCCGGTTCAACTGCTTCTGCAATTTTTTCTTTTGCAGCTTCGCTGGCATTGGCCCACTTTTCTCTGCTTTCTTCAGTTCTCTCGTCAAGCTTTTCAAGACTTTCCTCAGCTCTGTCTGCCACATTAATTGCAGAATTTCCAACAACATCCTTAATCTGATTTCCAAGATTATTAAGGTCCTCAGCCACCTTGTCAAGCTGTCCCAAACTCTTACGGATACCAATAAGATTCTTAAGAGTAACAACCATATCTATTGCAAAAATAGTAACAAGAAAACTTATTATAATAATTCCTGCAATCTTTGGAAGCCTTCTAACCAAAGCAAAAATCGGTGGATGAACAAGCTTCATCACTGCCACAACGCCAAGTCCCCACATAATACTGAACCTTAAGCAAACGTAGCCACCAATATTAAACTTGTTCTTTGTGTAATCCCACCATCTCATATGGAAAATTTTGTCCAAAACCCAGCCGCCAAAAAGTTCAACAGCTGTACAAATAATAAACCCACCAATGAAAAGCAAAATAAAATTGTCCCTGTATGGAGTAAGCGCTGCAAGAACTCCCAGCATTCCACATCCATAAATAGGACAAACCGGCCCATTCAAGAATCCTCTGTTCTCAACTTTTCTTGCTGTAATGGCAACGAACGCCACCTCAACGCACCAGCCCAGGAAACTATAAATAAAAAATAAAAGTGCTACATAATAAAAATCAAAACTCATAACAACCCTCACATTTAATTTGTCTGTTAGCAAAGTATTATAGCATAAAAACAAAAATGTGTCACTTAAGTAGAAGGGTTGATGGCAGAACTCAACATAACTTATCGCAATTTTTGCAAGCGTACCACAAAAAACGAATTTTCCCAAATTTTGTGGTACGTTTTCAAGTTATGTAAACTAATCATATCACATATTCTTGCTTCATTCTTCAATTCATCACATATTGACTTTCATTTTAATTATTATGTAAACCACTATGTTACTTATACTTGCTTAATGGCAATAAACGTACCACAAAAATTCACTATTTTTAAAAATTTGGGGTACGCTATCCGATAATAATATTGTTTTCTTGTTTTATGTAAACCAGTTTGCCCATTATTGTCAAATTTCACTCCCGCAATAATTTCTCAAGCCTATTTCCTCTACATTTTTTGCTTACCGGATTGCTGCGTGCTTCGCACTCCCGCAATCCTTTCTCAAGTCTTTTCCCACTACATTTTTTGCTTACCGGATTGCTACGTGCTTCGCACTCCCGCAATCCTTCCCAAGCATTCGCATATCGTGAAGCTTTCGCTTCACTTTATGCTCATTCTTGGGGCGTGTCCTAAGTCCAGTCATCCACCTTTGTGCAAGCACAGGTGGATGACTGGACTTGTACACTGTAAGCAAAAAAAAGAGAAGCCACCGCTTTATGTTTTCTCTCATAAAGTGATGGCTTCCAATATACAGTTTTAAGATAGACGTACTATTTATAATAAATTTCTTCATTACCAATACGTAGCAATCAATTTCGTTTTAATCTAGAATAAGATTCCACCATACTGTGCAATTACTGTTGCAAAAACAAGTGAAACAATTGTCATTAACTTAATAAGAATGTTGATTGATGGTCCTGATGTATCCTTGAATGGATCACCTACTGTATCACCAACTACGGCTGCCTTGTGTGCTTCGCTTCCTTTACCTCCGGCAAAACCACCTTCGATAAACTTCTTAGCATTATCCCAAGCACCACCGGCATTTGCCATAAATACTGCCATCATAACACCACTTACAAGTGAACCTGCAAGCATACCACCTAAAGCTTCTGCTCCAAGTAAAAATCCAATAACAAGTGGCACAAGAACTGCCATGATACCAGGAACAATCATTTCATGTAATGCTGCTTGTGTTGAAATACCTACACATGATGTATAGTCAGGCTTTTCTGCTCCCTTAAGTATACCTGGTTTTTCTTTGAACTGGCGACGAACTTCTTCAATCATCTTGTTTGCAGCCTTACCAACTGAAGACATTGTCAAAGCTGAGAACATAAATGGAAGCATACCACCAATGAAAAGACCAACTACAACGCTTGCATCTAAAATATTGATACCGTTCTTTGTGATTCCTGCTGTTTCCGCAAAAGAAACAAAAAGTGATAAAGCTGTAAGAGCTGCTGAACCAATAGCAAATCCCTTACCAATAGCTGCTGTAGTATTTCCTACTGCATCTAATTTGTCTGTAATATCTCTAACACTTTCGTCAAGTTCTGACATTTCAGCAATACCACCGGCATTATCAGCGATTGGGCCGTAAGCATCAACTGCTACTGTCATACCTGTTGTTGAAAGCATACCAACTGCTGCAAGAGCAATACCATACATTCCGCAGAAGTGGAATGCAACTAAGATTCCGATTGCAATAACAACAATAGGGATACATGTTGATTTCATACCAACTGAAAGACCACTAATAATGTTAGTTGCTGAACCTGTCTGTGAGCTTTCAGCGATTTCCTGAACGCTCTTATATTTTTCTGATGTATACATTTCTGTAACTTTACCAATAATAGTACCAACTACAAGACCTGCAATAATTGCGATAAATGCATTAAAGTTACCAAAGAATGTATTACTTAAAATAGCTGAAGCAATAATAACTAATGCTGTTGCTGTATATTCACCTGCATTAAGTGCTTTCTGTGGATCAGAACCGTCTTTTCCTCTAACAAAGAAAGTAGCGATAACTGATGCAACAATACCAACACCTGCAATTACAAGTGGGAATAAAGCTGCCATAAAATGAGATGCACTACCAATATTTGTTGCTACAAGACCAAGTGTAATAGCTGAAACTAAAGCTCCAACATAACTTTCAAATAAGTCAGCACCCATACCTGCAACATCACCTACATTGTCACCTACATTATCTGCGATAACAGCAGGATTTCTTGGATCATCTTCAGGAATACCTGCTTCTACTTTACCTACAAGGTCAGCTCCAACATCTGCTGCCTTAGTATAAATACCACCTCCAACTCTTGCAAAAAGAGCGATTGATGAAGCACCAAGGCTAAATCCTGTAAGAATACTTACTGCGTCTGTTGTAACTTCGCCTGTGGCATTAAGAATAATGAAGATAACACTTATTCCAATAATACCAAGACCTACAACGCTAAGACCCATAACAGCACCGCCTGAAAAAGCGATTGATAAAGCTTTGTTCATTCCGCTTTCTTTAGCTGCATTAGCTGTACGAACGTTAGCCTTTGTAGCTACTGTCATGCCAAAATAACCTGCCAAAGTTGAGAATAATGCTCCAACTAAGAAGCAAACTGCTGTAAGCCAGCTAATTCCAAATCCTAAAACTACAAATAATACTGCTACAAAAATAACCAAAACTTTATATTCTGCAAATAAGAAAGCTCTGGCACCTTCAGCGATAGCTGAAGCGATTTCTTTCATTCTGTCATTTCCGGCTTCGCTCTTGTTAATAGTCATTGCCTTATAAAAAGCAAAAATCAATGCTATAACACCTGCAACCGGAGCTAAATAAATAAAACTGTTCATATTTATTCATTCCCTTTCTTTCTCGATTCTCAATTGTTGATTATTATCAAACTTGAGTACTTCCAAACAATTAAGATAGTATCAATACTTGAATACATTCTAAACAACCAAATCTTTTCATTTAATTGACTTCCCCTTAAGCGTTCAAATTATTTTATAGCAAATGCTTTCAATAATTAATCATCTTCTTAATTGTTAAATAAATAACAAGCAGTTACGTATTCAATACCTTACCACGTTTGAGAAAACTTTTCAACAAATTTTATTTCTATTCCCACAACATTTTTTCACTCAATATAGTGAAATGTTCAAAAACATGCGATAAATAAAGGTTGTGTAGATCATTTACCAGGATTGTACCCGGTAGACAACCACATATTCTTGCTTCTATATACTTATAATTGCTTCGTAATGGCACACTAAAAAGGAGCTGTTGTTCTAACGATTGCTAAAATCATTAGCACACAGCTCCTTTTTTACAACTTCTATTATAAAAACAAATTAATTTATAAAAATATACTAAATTCTATTCTTCTTCTGTAGAAAGTGGAATTCCTCTATGTTCTACAGATGTTGAGAATACTATCTGAGTTTTCGTACTTCCGAATGTCTGAAGCTCTCCAATGAAGTGATCAAGCTCCTCAGTACTCTTAAACATTACCTCAACAAGCATTGCATAGTCTCCTGTAACACAGTTACATTCAATAACATTGTTACAACTTTTAATATAAGGATAGAAATCCTTCTTCTGTCCCGGATTAACCTCAAGGTTTATAAATGCCTTAATATGATAACCCAATTCTGCCGGGTTAACCTTTGCAGTATAACCTGTAATAATTCCTGCCTGTTCTAATCTTTCAATTCTGGCAGATACTGCCGGTGATGATAAAAAGACCTGGCTCGCAATAGTTTTAAGGGGAATACGAGCGTTCTCATGAAGCAACTTAATAATCTGTTCATCTATATGGTCTAATTCATGTCTCATAAGTAGTACTCCTTTCAATATAATATTTTTCAGCATATTTTAATTTTATAAAGTTTTCACCTTATAAACATAAAGATATTATAGCACAGAGTTAAAAAAATTTACAATAATAAATTATTTATACATTATTTTTGTTTTTTCCAACAAAAAAACATCTTCAAACCCACAACGTCAGTTCAAAGATGCTTTAATTCAAAGATATTTTCATTCCAAAATATTGTAATTCAAAAAATATTACAATTCAAAAAAATTTAACCTCTTTAGGAATTTCCTAAGCTAATTCCTTCTCACTCATTTCAAGTGCGGACGCAATAACTGCATCCATATCATAATACTTATATTCACCAAGTCGGCCACCAAAAATAATATTATCTTCCTTCTGTGCTAACTCTTTATACTGCTCATACAGAGCGCCATTCTTTTCGTCGTTCACAGGATAGTAAGGTTCATCTCCCGGCTTCCATTCAGCACTGTACTCTCTTGAAATAACAGTCTTAGGCAAGTCATTACCTTCTTCATCCTTTCCGAACTCGAACCACTTATGTTCAATAATACGAGTCCAAGGTGTTTCAGAATCAGTATAATTAACTGCTGCATTTCCCTGAAAATTAGGAATATCAAGGATTTCATTTTCAAATCTTACTGAACGGTACTCTAAAGTTCCAAGCTTGTAGTCAAAATATGCATCAATAGCCCCTGTGTAAACTACCTTGGAAGCCATTGCATCATATTCACTCTTGTTATCAAAATAATCAACTCCAAGTTTTACATCAATGCCCTCAAGCATATTTTCAACCATCTTGGTATATCCACCTACAGGAATCCCCTGATAAAGTGCATTAAAATAATTATTATCAAAAGTAAGTCGAACCGGCAATCTCTTAATAATGAAAGAAGGAAGTTTATCGCAAGGTCTTCCCCACTGCTTCATTGTGTAACCCTTAATCAACTTTTCATAAATATCGGTTCCTACCAAAGAAATAGCCTGTTCTTCCAAATTCTTAGGTTCAGTAATTCCAGCCTGTTTCTTCTGCTCCTCAATCTTTGCCTGCGCTTCACTTGGTGTAACAACTCCCCACATCTTGTTGAAAGTATACATATTAAAAGGCAAGCTAAAAAGTTCCCCTTTATAATTTGCTACCGGTGAATTAGTAAATCTGTTAAATTCAGCAAACCGATTAACAAAATTCCAAACTTTCTTATTATTAGTATGGAAAATATGTGCCCCATACTTATGTACATTGATGCCTTCAATCTTCTCCGTGAAAACATTTCCTGCAATATTAGGTCTTTTATCAATAACCAAAACAGACTTTCCCTGAGCCTTGGCCTGATTAGCAAAAACTGCTCCATACAAACCTGCTCCAACTACTAAATAATCGTACATACTACTATTTTGCAATATCCATAATGCCACTCCCAATAATACCTATGAATACCGCCTGCTCCTTTCCCTGCCTAGCCCCAAATGAATCGCATCGTAAGCCAGTCCTTTTCATATTTACTGTAGTTTACTATATAATTCATTTGAAATAGTGTCAAGCCTACTTTCTCAATACAGCCTTAAGTTCTGCCATGGCTCTTTTCCAACCTGTGAAAGGAAGCTTAATAATTCTAAATAAATATCCAAAAGGAACAAGAACCTTATACCTACATATCAATGGATGATACTTCTTAAAACTTTTATAGTCTGGGAAAACTCGTCTAAAAACATATTTAAACTTAGATTTTTTTACATCATCGTCATCTCCAAGCTTATTTGCTACCAAATTATCCACATTTCCATATGTGCCTGCTCCCATAATATAATCAAGCATATTCTTTTCATCTGTTGGAAGACCTTCATACCAATCCGCTTTAGCATCAGATTCATTAACACTAAATACATCAAAACATAGCTTTCTAAACTGCTTTTCAAAATCTGCTATATTTAATTTTCCCAATTCTTTTTCAACATAAGAAAAATCCAACTCTTTATTCTTTATCAAATACAAATACACATCAAGAATTGTTCTAAGTCCCATTCCGCCGCCTGCATAATGCTTATATGTATGTACCATAAAATAAATATAAAAATCTTCCTCTTTGAATACATATTCCAGGCTATTCTCAGACTTCTTTGTTAACTTATCAAATACATTGTCAAAATAATTATTCCAACTTTCGTAATCATCTTTGTCAAAAAGAGCTCTGTGCATTTCAAAATTATATGCCGGTTTCTTTAAATACTCATCATGATTGCTGGTTCCATATCCTTTAATACTGTACCCTCTACCAACCATGAAGTCATAAATGTCCTTCATATATTTTCTGTCAACTAAAATATCATTATCTGACATCTCTCTTAAGGCAGGATTTGGATAGTATTCCCTAATAATCAAACCTTTCAGTAACAAATACCAAATATTCTTTTCTTCAAAGAATGCAATAATCTCCTCGCGCTCAACATCCATCAAAACATTCTTGTAAACAGCCTGATTCTTTTCCATCTGCCATCTTTGATATATCGGACTCCTCTTGTCAACATCCGTTCTATCCAAAACTTCTGCCATAAGCGCAGTTAAATTATGTTTCTTGCAAATCTGATATGCTCCCGCCAAATTAGAACAAAATGCCTGGTCCATTTCCTCTCCATTAACATAACTTCTAATAGCATTTATAACATTTATATACTCTTCCAATAGCATTTTCTTCTCCTAATAAAATATTTTTTCAAGCATACATTCTTCCTAAATATCTATTCCGCCAATGCTTTCTGCTCACTCATCACCTTGTCATAATAAGCCTTATATCTATAGACAGTTCTTTCGCTCAATTTTTTTTCTTTTGCAATTTCAGCAATTGACATTCCCGATTCATATAAAACAACAAAATCATTATAAATAGATTGCCACTTATCGTTATGTTTCTGACGTCCGCTTACTTTTCTGTTTCTGTAATATTCCAATTCTTCATTCAGCTTCTGATTCTCCGCCTCTAATTCCTTAATTCTTTCCAATGCCATTTCTAATGTTTCAATCTTTCTCATAGTAATTTTTCCTTTATCCTTAATACTATAATTTTATTATTTATCATCTTTCTTGTCAATATGATTCTGTCATTTAGGTTATTTTATTCAACAAATTCTCCTAAGAATTTTCAATCAAAAAAACTACAGCCCACGTTTCCGCAAGCTGTAGCCTTTTTAGTTAGATATTATTTTATTTTTTATAATTTTCTATTCAGCTTCCGGTTCAAGTAAGGCCTTCTCGTAAGCTTCAAGAACTATCTGCTGGATATTGTTACGGGTACCTGAGTTGATTGGATGAGCAATGTCTCTGTATTCACCATCTGCTGCTTTTCTGCTAGGCATTGCAATGAATAATCCCTTATCTCCTTCAACTACTTTAATGTCATGTACTACAAATTCATCATCAATAGTAATTGACACAACTGCTTTCATCTTTCCTTCTTTTGTCATTTTTCTAACTCTTACATCTGTAATATTCATAATTATGTCCTTCCTCAATTTCCTGCTTTGAGGTACAGGTGTACCTGTAATACACCTGCGCTTCCTTTCTATTATATTTGCCTAAGTATTTTTATGTACAACCCTTAGATTACTTCTACAAACTATATCTGAAGTTTCTCTCATTAATAATCTGTACTTCGCTATCTTCGCTTCCTAATTTCTCGTTAGGATTAATAGTGCTGTGGCTTTCAACTATACAATTCTCTATTACTGTGTTGTCTCCAATATAAACATCATTAAGAATAATTGAGTTCTTGATTACACAATTGTTTCCAATGTATGCCTGATGGAATACCACGGATCCGTCCACTTCACCGTTAATGATACAACCACTTGAAATTAAGCTGTTTCTTACTTTTGAACCAGGATTATATTTTGCCGGTGGCAAATCAGCCACTTTTGAATATACGTCCGGATACTGTTTAAAGAAGAAATCCCTTACATCCGGTTTAAGAAAATCCATATTACAACTATAATAGTTGTCTATGTTAGAAATATTCTGCCAATAAGAATCAAGATTATAAGCATATATTCTCTTTGTATCTTTGTTTCTGATAATTATGTCGTTTACAAAATCATAATTATCTTCCGCCATACACTGCTCAATTAACTGGATAAGTAATCTTCTTCTGATTACATAAATTCCTGTTGAAATCTTTGAGCTTGTTGTTTCGCCCGGCTTCTCTTCAAAATCAACGATTCTGCCGTTAGAATCTGTTGTTACAACACCGTATGCTAAAGCCTTCTCTGTTGAACCGATATCCTTGCAGACAATTGTAATGTCTGCGCCTGTTTCAACATGTCTTTCTAATACTTTGTTGTAATCAAGCTTGTATACTGCATCTGCTGATGCAATAATTGCATATGGTTCATGGCTCTTCTTTAAAAATGCCATATTCTGTGCAATGGCATCTGCAGTTCCCCTATACCAGAATCCATTGTCTGATGTGATAGATGGTGTAAATACAAACAATCCTCCCTGTTTTCTACCAAAATCCCACCATTTAGATGAACTTAAATGTTCATTTAATGACCACGCATTGTACTGTGTTAAAACTGCTACCTTCTGAATATGTGAATTAGACATATTACTTAATGAAAAATCTATAGCTCTATAGCTTCCTGCTATAGGCATTGCTCCAATTGCTCTCTTCTTTGAGAGTTCACGCATCTTACTGTTATTTCCACCTGCTAAAATTATTCCTATTGCTCTCATTAAATCTCACCTGCCTTAATAATATAGCCACCTGATGGGAGCTTTCCGTCCGGATAATCTGTAATTTCCGTCTTTCCTGATATTGCTACATTCTTTCCAATCTTTACACCATCCGGTATACTTGAACCTTCTCCAATAACAGCAAGTTCACAATTATAAATCTTCTGACTTAACAAGCTGTCTGCATATTCTCCAATGCCGATTTCGCAGTCCTGTCCAACTTCAACATTCTCTGCAATAATGGCATTGTAAACCTTAGTTCCTTTTCTAATTCTGGTGCCATGCATAATAATGGAATCGTGAACCTCCGCTCCTTCTTCTATCACTACATCCGCACTTATTACCGAGTTATAAACACCGCCGTATATATCACAGCCCTCGCCTACAATACTCTTCTCCACCTCTGCACTGTCTGACAGATACTGTGGTGGTAAAGCATCATTCTTAGTATAAATCTTCCAAAATTCTTCATATAAATTAAATTCAGGCACAATATCAATTAATTCCATATTGGCTTCCCAATATGACTTTAATGTTCCTACATCTTTCCAATATCCTGTATATTCATATGCAAAAATTCTTTTTCCTTCTCTGTGCACATATGGAATAATATGCATACCAAAGTCACAATTAGGCTGGTCTTTAAGCTTAATCAATGCTTCTCTAAGAACCGGCCAGCTAAATATGTAGATACCCATTGATGCAAGATTACTCTTTGGATGTTCCGGCTTCTCCTGGAACTCTGTAATCTTGTGATCCTCATCTGTAACTACTACACCAAATCTGCTTGCCTCCTCAATTGGAACAGGCATTGCTGCAATTGTAACATCTGCCTTATTAGCCTTATGATAATCAAGCATAACCTCGTAGTCCATCTTATAAATATGGTCACCTGATAAAATAAGTATATAATCAGGATTATATGAATCCATATAGTCTAAGTTCTGGAAAATGGCATTGGCTGTACCTGTATACCATTCAGTGTTCTTACTTTTTTCGTATGGCGGAAGAACCGTAACGCCTCCAATATTACGATCTAAGTCCCATGGAATACCAATTCCAATATGGGAGTTAAGTCTAAGTGGCTGATACTGTGTTAAAACACCTACTGTATCAATGCCTGAGTTAATGCAGTTACTAAGTGGAAAATCAATAATCTTATACTTTCCTCCAAATGCAACTGCAGGTTTTGCAACTTTTGCTGTTAAAACACCGAGACGGCTTCCCTGTCCTCCTGCTAACAGCATTGCAATCATTTCTTTTTTAATCATGTCCCTCACCTCGCTGCGAATAATTGATAGGTTAATTATAGCACTAACCCCCTTTCAATAAAAGAGTTTCAATGAATTTTATTGTGTATTTTTTCTCTAAATTTCTTGTTTTTTCTACATGTGTTATGCAAAATTACCAATTTCTTTATTACTTTTTCGTGTTTTTTATTATTTCATTAATTTTTTCATTATTTTTTCAAAAGAGTTTTTATTTTCCTGTTTTTTTTTCTTTTTTCAGTCTTTAAAAATAAATCATTTAAGAGTATACTTAATTAATAAGTAGAAAGGCGTTTTCGTCTTTTAATTTTTTTCTTAAGAAAGGATGAAATAAACAACTATGTACGAACTAGATTTTAATACTCCGGCAAAGATCCATTTTACAGGAATTGGCGGAATTAGTATGAGCGGACTTGCAGAGATTATGCTTTCTAAAGGCTTCACTGTTACAGGCTCTGATTCAAGAGAATCTAAAATAACTAAACACCTTGAATCTCTTGGAGCAACTATTTACTATGGCCAGAAGGCTTCTAATGTGGCTGCCGATACAGAAGTTTTGATATATACTGCTGCAGTTAAGGCTGACAACCCTGAACTTGTAGCTGCTACAGAGATGAATATTCCTCTTTTGACAAGAGCTGAGTTTTTAGGTCAGATTATGAAGAATTACCATACTGCCATCGGTGTTTCAGGAACTCATGGCAAGACTACAACAACTTCAATGCTTTCACAGATTATGCTTGAAGCAAATACCGACCCTACTATTTTGGTTGGTGGAATTATGCCGGCAATTAACGGCAACACACGTATTGGTCATTCAGACAATATGATTACTGAAGCTTGTGAATATACTAACAGCTTCTTATCTTTTGCACCTACTATTGGAATTATTCTTAATGTGGCTGCAGACCACCTTGATTTCTTCAAGGACCTTGATGACATTAGACATAGTTTTAGAAGATATGCAGAACTTATTCCTGAAGGCGGTGCACTTGTTATTAATAGCGATATTGATAACCTTGACTATTTTACTGAAGGGCTTAAGTGCAACATTATTACTGTAGGCTCTGATCCTGAAAAGAGTATGTATAGCGCCGCTAACATTACTTATGATGAGTTTGCAAGAGGTTCTTATGACCTTGTTGTAAACGGCGAAACTAAGACTCATATCGTTTTGAAGGTTACAGGGGAACACAATATTTACAATTCACTTGCATCTATTGCTGCTGCTCATTTTATGGGTATTGACGATAACAGCATTATTGCTGGTTTACAGCAGTATGGTGGAACTGACAGACGTTTCCAGTACAAAGGCAAATTAGGTGATATTACTGTTATTGATGACTACGCTCATCACCCTGATGAAATTAGAGCAACAATTAAGACGGCTAAACATTATCCACACAAGAAGATGTGGGTTGTTTTCCAGCCACATACATATACAAGAACTAAGGCTTTATTACCAGAGTTCTGCAAAGCTTTATCAGAAGCAGACGCTGTTGTTCTTGCAGATATTTACGCAGCAAGAGAGAAAGATACTCTCGGAATCAGCTCAAAAGATGTTATGAAAGGTATCAAAAAACTTGGTACTGAAGCATATTATTTCCCATCTTTTAGCGAAATCGAAAATTTTTTATTAGAAAATTGTTCAACAGGTGATTTGTTGATAACAATGGGCGCCGGAGATGTAGTAAAAATCGGGGAACATTTGCTAGGTAATTAACTTATTAACATGTCCACAAAATTTCGTTGATAACTCTCAATGATTTTTTGTGGATTTTTTGTTTACATAACTTTGTTATTTTGCAACCTGCCAATTCTCTTATTTTATAAGGGTTTCACTGATTTTCGACTTTTTATGCCGACTTTTTATTCACATTATCAACATTATTAACATTGCCCGCAAGCCCTTTAAAAATGGGCATTTCACCCAATTTGTGATGTTGATTTTTTAATTCTTTATGCTATACTTCTTCTTGCACCGCTTCTCTGGGAGTCTTCAAGTCTCACAGAAGTTTTCGGGGATTTGTGTGCATTTTTGTGAGATAATAATTTTACGAAAAGGATTATGAGACAAAATGTGTAAATTGGTTTTAGATAGAGGGAGCATTGCAGAATTTACTTCTGTATCAAATATTTTTATGGATGAATATATGCCTAGGGCCAACGGAGAGTTTATTAAGATTTATCTTCATTTGTTGCGCCTTGTTAACAGCAATAACGACATTGCTGATGAGCTTACAACTGAAAGAATCGCGGACAAGTTTAATATGTTAGAGTCTGACGTTATTCGTGCTCTTAACTATTGGGCTGAACAGAATCTCATTACTTTGTCTTATAACAGCCAGAATGAGATTTCAGGCATTACTTTAGAGTCTATCCTTCGCAACCGTTATATTGTAAAGGGTATTACAAGCACTGAAACTAACCTTTTGGCATCAGCTTCCGGTCAGAGTGAGTCTATTCCTGTTCCGGAAAGCACAGGACATGTTATTCCTGCCAAGCGCAAATATACACCAAGAGAGATTCTTGATTTTGCAGATAATGATACTTTTAATGACGTTCAGCTTTTGGCACAGACTTATCTTGGAAGACCACTTAGCTCTAATGACATTAACAGTATTTTGTATATGATTGACGGACTTTGTTTTGATGCAGATTTTATTGAATATATTATGGATGCCTGCATCAAGGACGGTTTTAACTCTTTATCTTCTATCGAGAAGAGAGCCGTTGAATACGCAAAAAAAGATATAAATTCAATAGAAGAAGCTAAGGCTGACAAAAAGTTCAGGGAAGGCATTTCTAAAAGCATTTATAAGATTTTCGGACAGGCTCCTACCGTTCCTGTAAGAAAAGAGATTGCTTACATTGCAAAATGGACTGATACATACGGTTTTACCGACGAAATTATTATTGAAGCATGTAACCGCACTATGGCTCACATGCACAGCGGAAATCTTTTCAATTATACTGATGGTATTCTTACAAGGTGGTATACTAACAATGTTAAGGATATGAGCGATATTGAAAAGTTAGACAAACTTCATTCTGAGGAAATGTCAAAAACTTTCCAGAAGAATATTCCTTTTGCAAACGCTAAGTTTTCTAAGACTCCTAAGGCTGCACCTAAGAAGCAGACTTTTGACCAGCGTACATATGACTATAAGGATCTTGAAAGAAAGCTTATTGCCAACAGAGACAGCAAGCTTAAGTCTAACAAGTAATAGATATTGTATATTATTGCAGAAATATTTATTAGGGGTTTTTATTAATCCGAACATTTAATTACAAAAAAGGATTGTTTACCTTTGAAATATAAGGTATCTTTATAGTAAGATTGTTGAAAGCAATTCCTATAATTAAATTTGGGGTTTTGAACACTCTAATTATTGTAGATATTTATTTTAAAAATTTTTAAGGATTTAATATGGCTTTAACCAGAGATCAATTTGACGTTATTGCAAACAGTTACAATGACCGTCAATTAAATAATAAAATTAAATTAAACAGACGTATTGAAGAAGTCTACGAAAAAATTCCTCTTATTAAGGATTTAGACGGGCAGATTGGTGTTCTTGCAGGACGTGCCCTTAGACTTTCTCTTTCAGGCAATTCTTCTGCTAAGGACACACTTCGTGAGGACATTGCCCTTATAAGTGAACAAAAAAAAGCAGCTCTTTTAGCCGGAGGTTATTCCGCCGATTACCTGGATGAGATTTTTACATGCCCTAAATGTAAAGATACAGGTTTTATTGACGGAAAACCTTGTGAATGCCTTAAGGCAGAGGTTGTCAGACTGCTTTATTCCCGTTCTGAGCTTAAGGAGATTCTTGAACGCGAAAACTTTGATACTTTTGAATATGATTTGTATTCTGATGACTACATTGATCCCGATACAGGGATTTCCGCAGCAGAAAATATTGACGCTGTTGTGGACCATTGTCATTATTTTATAAATAACTTTGACAAAACCTTTGATAATCTGTTATTCTATGGCAGGGCAGGTACAGGGAAAACTTTTCTCATTAACTGCATTGCAAAGGAATTAATCGAAAAATCCTACTCTGTTATTTATCTTTCAGCAGTACAACTTTTCGATTTGTTGGCAGATTATTCCTTTAAACGTAGCAACACCACTATTTACCGTCAGATTAGTTTTGACGAGTTGCTTCGTTGTGATTTACTTATTATTGATGATTTGGGCACGGAGATGTCTAACTCCTTTACTGAATCATCCCTATTTGATTGTCTTAATGAGAGACTTATACATCAGAAATCTACTATTATTTCTACTAATTTTTCTTTACAGGAATTACAGCAGAAATATGAAGAGCGTATTTTTTCCCGTACAGCGGGTAATTACACTCCTTTAAAGATTTTTGGTGATGATATAAGAATAAAAAAGAAATTTACTATTTAACACACGGAGGAAATTTTGAAATGTCTATCAAAAAATATGTTGAATCTATTCCTGTAGGACCACTTGCAATTGTTGCATTATCAGGAAGTAAGCAGTTAGGCGAAGCAGTTGACGCTTATATTGCTGATTGGAGAAGCCAGAGAATTGAAGCTAAAGAATCACCTATTACTTTCAAGGGTTATACTAAAGATTCTTACCTTCTTGATGTAAAAACACCAAGATTTGGTACGGGTGAAGCTAAATGTACTTTAGGCGAATCTGTTCGTGGTACAGACCTTTACATTATCGATGATGTTACTAACTACAGCATTGAATATACTGTTTGCGGTTGCAAGAATCATATGTCTCCTGATGATCACTTTGCTGACATTAAGAGAGTTATCGCTGCTGCTGCAGGTAAAGCTAGAAAAATTACAGTTATTATGCCTTTCCTTTATGAAGGAAGACAGCACAGACGTACATCCAGAGAATCTATGGACTGTGCAGTAATGCTTCAGGAATTAGTAAACATGGGCGTAGACAATATTCTTACTTTTGACGCTCACGATCCTCGTGTAAACAATGCTATTCCTATTAGTGGTTTTGAATCAATTATGCCAACATACCAGTTTATAAAAAATCTTCTTAGAAATGTTGATGACATTAAGCTTGATGCTGATCATCTTATGGTTATCAGCCCTGACGAAGGTGCTATGGGTAGAGTTGTCTACTACGCTAACGTTCTTGGAATTAATGTAGGTATGTTCTACAAACGTCGTGATTTTACTACTATCGTAGACGGACGTAATCCTATTGTGGCTCATGAATACCTTGGTGATTCAGTTGAAGGTAAGGACGTTCTTATTATTGATGATATGATTTCTTCAGGTGATAGCATGCTTGATGTTGCTAAGCAGCTTAAGAAGAGAAAAGCTAACAGAGTATTTGTTGCTTCTACATTTGGTCTCTTTACTAACGGTCTTGAAAGATTTGATGAAGCTTACGAACAGGGACTTATCTACAGAATCATGACAACTAACTCAATTTACCAGTCTCCAGAGCTTCTTAAGAGAGAATGGTACATCAATGTAGACATTACAAAGTTCACTGCAACATTCATTGACAGACTAAATCATGACGCTTCTATAAGTGATTTATTAAATCCTATAGAAAAAATTAATAAAAAGGTTGCAGAATACAACAAAAGGTAATATAATGTGACATAGAGGGCTTCGACTTATCCCCCCATTTTTTTGTAGAAGCCCCATATACCAAAGGTGCTCGCTAGGTTTCCTAGCGAGCGTTTTTCTTTTGTGGCAAATTTCTACTTATTAGTGGAATTTGAAATCACGCATAGTTTGTGTTGGCAAGAATTTTTTCTGCAATTTCTAGATTTTTGAATTTATTTTGGCGATGTACCCCGCTATAGAATTTTTGTTATTTTTCGGGGTACGAAATCAATAATTCCCCCTCTCATGGTGCAACGTATTGTATATGATTATGGTCTAAATACCCCGGCATATGAATTTTTTTGATTTTCGGGGTACGAAATCAATAATTTCCCTTCTCGCGGTGCAACGTATTGTATATGATTATGGTTTAAATACCCCAATATATGAATTTCTTTGATTTTCGGGGTACGTTTTCTCGATTTTCTCTTTTTATCGCGTAACATACTGTATATGAAAAGTATGAATGTACCCCGATATTTTAAATATTGCTTATTTTGGGGTACACACGTCCAAATCATCGCCCTTTTTATACAACATATAGTTTGTGTTTATGAGAAACGTACCCCGACATTTCAATTCTTCCTCTTTTTGAGGTACGGACACCTTTTTGCTCTATTTATTCATAGGCTCACACCACTACAAAAACCCCCGTAGGAATTGGCTCCTGCCAATTTCCTACGGGGGTGAATCAATCTATTTTTCTATATTAAGCTTTACTCCACGCCAAACTGCAACAATTTCTTTGCGTCTGTCCAGCGCTGTTCATCTGTGCTGTCATTTAAGACTACGCTTATGCATTCCGTGTCGCCATTCTTTGCCACTGACACAAGGCACTTGCCTGCAAGGCCTGTACTTCCTGTTTTCATGCCAACACAGTACTGGTAGTAGAACTGTCCTGACTTGTCCAGTAGGGCATTTGTTGATACCCAAGTCTTGTTTAATGTGCCGGACTTTTCAGACTGTGTTCCGCAAATCTTACGAATTGTTTCGTTGTTGTATGCTTCAATTGCAATCTTAGACAAGTCGCTAGCTGATGTGTACTGGTCTGCCGCATCATAGCCATCCGGTGACATAAAATGTGTATTTTCAAGTTCCATGTCACGGACATTCTTATTCATCTCATAAACAAAACGCTCAACACACTGTGCTGCTGTAAATGTTTTTCCTTCGTTAGCAATATTGTCTTTAAGAATTGCTTCGCCTGCTGCTTTTGCCAAAACATAGGCTGCGTCATTTCCTGATGAAATAAGCAAGCCTTCAAGCAACTCCTGAACTGTTACAACCTGTCCCTGACTAAAACCTGCCTTACTTGAATCTGCTGCAATCATATTAATTTCACTGCCGATTGTTACTATATCAGTAGTTTTCATATTCTGCAAAACAGTCAAAGCTGTCATAAGCTTAGTTGTGCTTGCCGGATACATCTTGGCATCGCTGTTTTTTTCATAATAAATCTCTTTTGAATTAACATTCACAAGAATAGCTGCCTTGGCACTTATAGCCTGGTCAAAACCGCTCTTTCCTGCTGATTCCGTGTATTCGATTGGATGAAGTCCATAATCAGTCCACGGATTTCTTTCGCTAATCTCATAGTTATCGTGGATAAAATCTTTAACAATAACTTCACTCTGGCTTGTCTTTAAATCGCCTACCGGCTTCGCCTTTCCTATTACAAATGCATAATCAATTGCTCCAATCATAAGAAGCACTGCAATAACTGCGCTTAATATGCATCTTCCTGTCTTTCTCATTTAACATCCTCCAATGTAAATATCGCTTCCTTGAAATTAATGTTATTCCATTGTGATTCTGCCGTAACATTATTTCCCTTTTTCCATTTTATATACATTTCCTTCGTGGAACTTCCATCTTTTTCCATCTTTTTCTCAGTTTTATTAGCAATTTCTACCTTTTCAAAAACCTTAATCAAACGGCCTTCACTAATATTTATTTTCTTTGCAAGCTTAACATTGGTGTTCTTAAAATACTCTAAAGCCTTTGTTTTAACAGATGACTTTTCTTTCTTTGTAAGCTTAATATCATATTGTGATGAAATTTCATTAAGCCATTCCCTCTTGCAAATATCGTCAAGCACAAGGCTTTTGACACCCTGCTCCCAAGTCACATCGCCATCCATTTTTGAGTCCCAGTCTATTTCCTTGCCCTTTGTAAGATAATAAGTTTCGTAAGTCGCCTGGGCTGTATACGCATAATACCTTACCTCGTCAAGCATAACCTGACTACCGCCTGCAGTAATGGTAAGAGTAGTGTCTGCCCCGTCAGAACTAGTTGAGTTTTTCGAAGCTGTTCCCTTTAAAACTGTTGAACTCTCGGAACCTGTTTCACTTGTAGCCACCGTGGTTTCCTCCACTGCTTTTTTCTGACCACAACCTACAAGTCCCACCGCAACTGTAAGTCCTGCCAAAATACATATTAACTTTCTTCTCAAAGACAATCACCTCCCCTGACTTGCCACTATATACAATCTATTCCCTTTACTTTACCTTATCTTTTCAACTATTTTAATCACAGCATATGTGACTGACTCTACAGTTGTATATTTTCACAATATATTTCAACTGCTTTAGTCGTAGCTCACATACCTTATTCTATTCTTCATCCTTCAATGTAGACAGTGATTCTACCAGTTTTCTTGCATTTTCTATTACTGTGCCTGTGCCCGGTTTTGGCTCAAAAATAAAATACGGTTCGTCTTTAGGCATAAACTTAAGTCTGCCTTTGTACTCGCGGACAAGAATTGGTATTCTTTCCACATCCACCTCAGCGTCTTTCCACATTGTAAGCTTGATTCTGTTTTTATGACCTGAAATTTCAGTAACATATGCCTGATGTGCTGCATTTTTAAGCAAAACAATCTGGAGAAGGTTTTCAACCTGATTCGGTATGTCACCGAAACGGTCAAGAAGTTCATCCTGCATATCCTCGTATTCTTCCATTGTCTCTATTCCTGCAATTCGCTTGTAAATATCCATTTTAAGAGCTTCATTTTTAATATATGAAGGTGGAACAAAAGCATCCACTGTCAGGTCTACCTTTGTTTCAAAATCATCCATTGGCTTGTTGCCCTTTAAAGTATTAATGGCATCGTTAAGCATTTTGCAATAAAGGTCGTAACCAACATCCTCCATATGACCGCTTTGTGCAGCCCCAAGAAGATTTCCGGTACCACGGATTTCAAGGTCTCGCATTGCAATTTTTACACCACTGCCAAGTTCCGTAAAATCCCTTATTGCCCCAAGTCGCTTTTCCGCAACTTCCGTAAGCATCTTGTTTCTGCTATACATCAAAAAAGCATACGATGTACGGTTTGAACGGCCTACACGGCCACGAAGCTGATAAAGCTGGGACAAGCCCATTTTTTCTGCATCGTGTATTATAATGGTGTTGGCATTTGGTATGTCAAGACCTGTTTCTATTATTGTAGTTGTTACAAGAACATCAATGTCCCCGTTAACAAAATCATACATTATTTCTTCAAGCTGTCGCTCACTCATCTGTCCGTGTGCGAAGGCAACACTGGCATCAGGCACAAGTGCCTGAACTTTTCCTGCCATTTCAGCTATGTCCTGAACCCTGTTGTACACGTAATAAACCTGACCGCCTCTTGCAAGTTCCCTGTTTATGGCATCCCTTGCAATTTCCTCATTGTATTCCATAACAAAAGTCTGTATTGGCATACGTTCCTGAGGTGGTTCTTCCATTACGCACATATCTCTTATTCCAATAAGGCTCATATGAAGAGTTCTTGGAATCGGAGTTGCTGTAAGAGTCATTACGTCAACATTATTTTTCAATTCTTTAATCTGTTCCTTATGTTTTACGCCAAATCTCTGCTCTTCATCAATAATCAAAAGTCCCAAATCCTTAAATTTAACATCTTTTGAAAGCATACGATGAGTTCCGATAACAACGTCAACATAACCTTTATTCAAATCTTTTATTGTTTTATCAATATTTGATTTTGTTCTAAATCTTGAAAGCATTTCCACTCTGACAGGGAAATCCTTAAATCTCTGCTTAAAAGTTTTGTAGTGCTGCTGGGCCAAAACCGTTGTTGGAACAAGATAAGCCACCTGCTTGTCATCCTGCACTGCCTTAAAAGCCGCACGAATTGCCACTTCTGTCTTGCCAAAACCTACGTCTCCGCAAATCAGTCTGTCCATAATTTTCGTGCTTTCCATGTCTTTTTTTACTTCAGATATGGCATTAAGCTGATCATCTGTCTCCTCAAATGGAAACATTTCCTCGAATTCCTTCTGCCATTCCGTGTCAGGAGAAAACTGATATCCGTTGCTGTTCTCCCTTATTGCATAAAGCTGAACAAGCTCCTTCGCAATATCCGCAACAGCCTTCTTAACCCTGGTCTTTGTTTTTTTCCATTCCTGGCCACCTAATGTGTTAAGTTTAGGCGGTTTCGCCGTGCTGTCAGCATATTTTTGAATCATATCAAGCTGGGTTGCTAACACATAAAGGTTGCTGCCCTTGGCATATTCAATCTTAATGTAGTCCTTTACAATATGGTCTACTTCTATTTTTTCTATTCCACGATAAACACCAAGTCCGTGGTTTTCGTGGACAACATAATCACCAATGTTAAGGTCGGTAAAACTTGAAATATTAGTACCTGAATAGCCATGCTTTCTACGTTTTCTTTTCTTCTTTTCGCCAAAAATATCCGTGTCTGAAATAGCCACAAACTTAATCATAGGATACATAAAACCACTGCGAAGCTGACCTTTTATAATCATAACTTCACCAGGCATAACCTGACGTTCCCCGTCTTCTTCGAAAAATGCGCTAATCTCAAACTCTCTAAGATCCTCCGCCAAACGCTGGCCTCTTGTTTTTGAACCGGTTACAAGAAGAACCGCATATTTTTGCTCTTTATATTTTTTTAAATCCTGAACAAGAATCTCAAACTTGCCATTGTATGGACTTACGTTTCTTGATCCCACTTCCACAAAATCATCCACGCTAAATCCCTGAATCTTCTGGGCAATTGCTGTAAATAGGACTTTTTCGCCACTATCAATCTTAGCAATTATCTGATTTTTGTCCCAAATTACATCTGTCTGCCCCGGAAGCACGTAGCCTTTCTGAAGGCGGTTAGCCATACTATCTCCAAACTCCGCATCAACCACGTTAAGTTGCTCCGTTACCCTCTTTGGCTCATCAATAAAAAATATTGGATTTTCAAAATAGTCAAGCAGACTTACCAAATTATCATAAAAATAGTTTACATAACTATCTACTGCTACCTGACTTGGGTTAATATCCATATTTGTAAGAAACTCTTCAACTGTAACTCTAAGTCTGTTAGCCTCTTCCGTCTTAAAATCTTTTCTGAATTTTTCAACATTTTGGTCTAAATCCTGTCGAATCTTCGCCATTCCCGCCTGAATTTCTTTCTTAGTCAGTGAATATTCGCTGGCAGGATAAATTTTTACCGATTCAAGATTCTCAATTGAACGCTGGCTTTCCACCTCAAAACTCTTTATTATGTCAACCTCATCGTCCCAAAAATCAATTCGATAAGGTACCTCATCTGTCAGCGTGTAAATATCAACAATACTTCCTCGCACTGCAAACTGTCCCGGTCCATCAATCTGAACAACCGGCTCGTATCCCATCTGCACAAGCTTGCTCTTTAAGGCATCCATCTGAATTATGCTGCCTTCTGCTATTTCAAGATAATTATTTTTGATTTTTTCAATTGGCATTATCTTGTCCATAAAGGCATCCGGCGTCAAAATTACCGTAAATGGCTTATCTTCAACTATTTTTTGAATAAATTCAAGTCGTTGTTGCAATATAAGATTTCCGTGTACATCCGCACTAAAGAAAATAAAATCCTTTGCAGGATACATTACAACATCGTCCGCAAAACCCTTTAAATCCTGATACAACTGACTTGCTTTTGTTGCACTAAAAGTAACAATGACTTTCTGCTTGTAGCCATTGCTCAATCCATTAATAAAATGAGCAAGCTGGGATTCCCCACACCCTGTAACCTGACAGGATTTGTGTTCAGACAAGCAGACCTTAACCTGCTCAAACTCATTTAATTGTAATAGTGGATAATCAAAACTTTTCATTTACTACTCCCGGACTTCACTATTTTGATAGATTCTAGTTGAATTTATTCATTGCTATATTTATATCTTCTAATTAAATTTGTTCATTGCTGTGTTTATATCTTCCAAAATCATAACTTCAACTGCTGAGGCTGCATCTTTTATACCCTGCTCAGCCAAAACTCTTTCGCCCTTGCTAAACTTGCCAAGCACATGATTTACAAGATTTCCTTCATTTGCACCTACTCCCACACGCACCCTCTTAAACTTCTGAGTTCCCGCGTGATTAATAATACTCTTCAAACCATTATGACCGCCTGCGCTGCCCTGGGCTCTAATTCTAATTCTTCCCGTAGCCAAATTAATATCGTCAGAAATAACAATAATGTCATTCTCCGGATCAAGCTTATAGAAATCCATAACTGCTCTCACTGACTCACCGCTAAGATTCATATAAGTCTGTGGCTTCACCAAAATCACTTTCTCGCCACCAATATTTCCAATACCGCATAAAGCCTTGTGTCTCTTAGTCTTCACCTCAACACCCATCTGACTTGCCAACTCATCTATAACATCAAAACCAATATTGTGTCTTGTTTTATCATATTCCTTATCAGGATTCCCTAATCCAAAAACTGCATACATAATCGTACCTGCCTTCTATAATTTACAAAATAGTCTTACTCTTAATGATACTATTTTTAGGAGTTTATTTCAACTAACTAAGGGGATTATGTTTGTATTTAATCCTTTTAAAAAAAATTACCCCTCCGAAAGATGACACTTTCCGAGGGATTCTTCTTTTTTTAATATTTACTTTTCATCTCTTGTAACAACACTTATTCCAATACCAATTGCATTAGGTCCAACGTGACATCCTATACTAAATGACAATGGATCATAATATATATCGTGGATTTCGTTTTCAAATGTATCTTTTACCATCTTGTACCACTGGTCTGCGTCTTCCTGTTTCTGGAATGTTCCTGCTGCTCCAAGTCTTAACTGTTTTCTATCTACATCAGCAAATCTTGTATTAAGGTCTTCTTCAATAGCTTCTAACATCTTAAGTTCAGCTTTCTTCATTCCTCTAACTTTAGTGAATGCATCAAGCTTTTCACCCTGAATTGTAAGTACAGGCTTAATGTTAAGAACTGCTCCTATGGCTGCTCCTGCTGCTGTAACACGTCCTCCTTTTTTAAGGTATTCTAAAGTATCAACAGCAATGTAAATACTTGAATTGTAAGCATTTTCTTCAAGTTTCTTTTTTATTTCTTCTGCTGTCATTCCCTGATTAGCCATCCATTTTGCTTCAAGCACTGACTCTCTCATTGTTACTGAGATTCTGTGGTCATCAACAACCTGAACCTTTCCGTCATATTCTTCTGAAAGCTGAATTGCCGCGTGACATGAAGCACTTAATGCGCTCGACATTGGAATGTAAACAACCTGTTCATAGCCTTCCTTCAAAATGCCATCCCACATATCCATTACATCCCCGGGTGATGGCTGTGATGTTGTAACATTCTTTCCTGAAGTCATTGCGCCATAATATTCTTCCTGTGTAATGTTCTTTCCTTCGTAAAAAACATCTCCCTCTATGATAACCGGCATTGGAAGAGAATATATTCCAATTTTCTTTCCTTCTTCCGGTGTAATTCCACTATTACTATCAGTCATTACTGCTGTTTTCATATTAGTCTACCTTTCTCTAATAATTCATATTTAATGTTTTCTCGTTATTTCTTCTATATGATTGTATCTAAAACAGCCCAAATCAACAGGCATATTTTACCCAATATTAACTTTTACAGTATAACATCTGATTGCTAATTAATCAATAAAAGTAAGCATTTAGGGAATTTTTCTTTGATATTAAAAATAATTTTTGCAATTTAATAATTAGTACAAATTAGTTTATAAGAAGAAAAGGACACAGCCTACTAATTACCGTAAACTGTGCCTCTTTTCTTGTTTAAACACTTGGTTTTTTATTTTTTCAAAATATTACGTCAGACTTATTTAGTATAAACACTCATTTCCCACAATGAATATCCATATGGAAGTGCTCTTTCCACGCCCTGCATTCTTACATATCTTGCCTTTGTAGCGTCAAATGTTATAGTTTCTTCTCCACCTTTTCCATCTGTTACATTCTTAACTGTTGTCCAGTTTTTGCCATCTGTTGATGTCTGAATCTTGTATGCCTTTCCGTAAGCACCTTCCCAGTTAAGTACTACCTTGTTGATTTTGTAAGCCTTGCCTAAGTCTACTAAAAGCCATGCATCATCCACAAAGTTTGATGACCAACGTGTTCCGTTGTCCCCATCTACTGCATATTTTGCTGCCATTGCATCAGCTTCATTTCCTGATGATGTAGCCTTAGCTGATTTTGCAACGTTTGTACCTGATGGAACTGATGAATCTTCATTATTTGAATCATCTGATGTTGAGCCTGAAACTTTACCGTAAACTTCCATTTCCCACAATGAATATCCATATGGTAATGCTCTTTCTACACCCTGCATTCTTACATATCTTGCATCTGTAGAATTAAATGCTACCGTTTCTTCTCCACCTTTTCCATTAGTCACGTTTTTAACTGTCTTCCATGTTTTTCCATCTGTTGATGTCTGAATCTTATATGCTTTTCCGTAAGCACCTTCCCAAGTTAAAACAACTTTATTAACTGAGTATTTTTTTCCAAGGTCTGCATAAATCCATGCATCGTCTGCAAAATTAGATGACCAACGTGTTCCCTTATCTCCGTCTACTGCGTTTTTGCCACCAAATACATCATTTTCTGAACCTGATGTTACTGTTTTGCAACCTGTAGAAATAAGCTTTGTTTCTGATGTGTCAGGTGTTGTTGGCTGCTCAGGTTCTGTTGATGAACCGTCAATCTTGTATTCTGCTGTTGCCACAGGTGAATCAATCATTCCGTTTCTGTAAGCAATCGCTTTTAATGTTGTATTCTTGCTTATCTTAATACTTGGAACGTATAAGTTTGACTTTTCGTTAGGTGTTGAACCGTCTGTTGTATATCTGATTTCCACACCCTTAGTATTACTGCTAATGTTTACATTCAAAGCCTTACTGTATGTTCCTGATGGAATGCTAAATATTGGTGTTTCAACTTTTGCAGCTTCATACACACCCATTTCCCACAATGAATATCCGTATGCTAATGCTCTCTTTACACCTTGCATCTTTACATATCTACATTCAGTTGCATCAAATACAATGCTTTCTTCTCCACCTTTGCCATTGTTGTTTTCATATACTGTTGTCCAGTTGTTTCCATCTTTTGAAACCTGAATCTTGTATTCCTTAGCATATGAAGCTTCCCAGTTAAATGTAACCTTATTAATTGTGTAATTCTTTCCTAAATCAATCTGACAATACTGATTATCTGTAAATTCTGAAGACCATCTTGTTGTTCCGTCGTTATCGACTATCTTACTTCCGTCTACACTTGGATTTTCTGATGATGAAACCTTAACGTTCTTGCCTAATGCAATATTGTCTTTAAGTGAAACATCTGTGCCATTCACAATGATTGTGCTTGAAGCCATTGCAGATGTAATATATTCATCTTTTACTGCGATAGCTTTAACTGTTGCTGTACTTGATACTGCAAATACTCCATCATAAACCTTTGACGATGTTGTTGGCATTGTTCCGTCTGTTGTATAGTAAATAGTAGCTCCAGGTGTTTCTGATGAAATTGTTACATACTGTGTATCATCATATTTTCCTGATGGAACAGATATTTCAGGAGTTGAAGCCTGTACTATGTTAAAGCTCTTATTCTTATATACTTCAAAGTTTACAAGTGCCTTTGCACCAATTGTTGCTGTGCCAATCTTGTTACCGTTAGTTTTAAATGTTACAACCTTTGTGTCGTTAGTAGGATTCCAAACTGTTGCTGTGTATTTGCTTGTATCCTTGTTGTAATATACTGCTGCTGAGCAATCTCCTGTTGCAACAATGTCAGTTGTTTTTACGCCTAACTGTTTCATACTGTTAATAAACCAATATGTGTTAGCTGTATCTGTTTTCTGAACCTTTGTATCGTTTGCAAGGAATTTCTCCATTGCAAGACTTGGATTAGTCTGTGAAAGGAATGGCCATGTAATATGTTGCCAACCTGTATCTGCCTGTGGATACTCTTTAAGCATCTTGTCAATTTCTTCCTGACTCTTTCCTTCGTTCTTAGCTGCCTGTACTGCCTTAGCCATTGCTATTGTTGTATCATCTAACAATCCCTGATATATTTCAGCACATCTGCTCTGATTCATTCCGTAATATGTTAAATATTCTGAAATCGGAAGCCACTGAATACCATAAACATATAATGGCTGTCCACCAAAGAATGTTCCATAGAAGTTAATTCCACCGTAGACCTGACCTACTACATTGTATGGCCATTCTTTAATCCAGTTGTCTTTGTCGTAATCGAACCAATACTGTTCCACTGCTTCCATTTCATTTGTAAATCCAAATACTCCTGCATCTCTGTATTCATCATTTTCTGTAAGAACTCCCCAAAGATACATACTTACCCAGCTAAATAATGATTCACTGGCTGATTCCTGATTGTTACCTGAATCATTGTCTGCGTATCCGCCTGCCCATGAATGTCCTTCGTACATATCATAAGCTCTAAATCTACAGTATTCACTATCATTGTCAGAAGGTCCGGCATAATCTCTAATCATCATTTCAATCATACCTTTGTAATCATTATAAAATTCATTATCATATGTAGCTAAAACTGTTGCTGCAAACATGAAGTAACCATATGTAAAATGGTGATCACAAATTGCCGCATTTGCCCCAAACTCGCTCTGTTCATAGTAAAGAGTTCCCCAGTTATTATTATAAATAAAATAACTGATATCATCCTTTCCGTCATAAGTAAACCAGTTAACAAGAATCTTCTTCATTCTCTTTAAGAATGTATCTCTAAGTTCTGTTTCTCCAAGCTGGTCTGCCATAAGAACTCCCATTCCCAAAGGATGAAGGTTCTTGCCTTCCCAATATGCATCACCTGCAGGATTTAAATTCTTTGTTGCATCCTCCAATTCATTTAAGTAACCTAAAACTGCCTCTCCATCAAACTCTGCATTAGTTGGAAGAGCAAATGTTGGAAGAAGTCCTGCAAACTCTGAAACTGTTGTAAATGAAAGTCCTTCAATAGTCTTTAAATCACCTCTTACAGATGAATATGTTGCAAATGCCTTATTATCATCTGTTGAATTTTTCCACTGATGAGGAAGCATACATATAAATGTCTGATCTGTAAATCCATTTCTCTTAAGACTTGTTGTAGTCTTATATGTTGAAGTTACCTTTGCTTTACTGTCATCATAACTGTATGTAACTTTTGTATCTGTAACAAAAGCATATCCATGTCTATAGAATGTTTCAATCTGTGATTTATCTTTCATTGTTCCAATAGACATATAACCGTTAGTTTCAGGGAATGTTACTCTAATATAACTTCCGATTTTCTTAAATGTTGTATTTTCAGGAACAGTTAAACAATAATAACTTTTTGATGTTTTTGTTTTGCTCTTGTTATCACTGTCTGTAATTTCAAGACCGATATGATCTGCTTTCATTGAATCTAGATTTTTTGCCAATATTTCATTTCCGTTACCGTCAAAAATTGATGTAATGGCTGATGATGAAATATAAACTGACTTTGTATCGCCATATTCTGTATAGATGTAAGGTGAACCTTTTACAAATGTACTTGTCATTGCAACATGATTGTCGTCTGCAAGCTGTGCTGTTACTGAATAGTCACCATATCCACTTACCTTATCACAAGCTGTAGCTGTATCAAGGTTTTCAGGCAAAATATAAAAATCAGTTTCAGTTTCAGAATTAACCGATACGTTTACATCAGTACTGCCCATGTCAGGAAGCCAGCCACTTGTTGCTGTCAAAATGCCAAGTCCCTTAGTTGAATATTTCATTTTCATTGGAAGAGTTGACATTAAGTTTCCAAACTTATTAATAAGCATTGACTGCCACCAGTCATTACTTGCTATCGGTGATTTAACATCATCTGTTTTGTAAACAGGTAATTTTGCTTTTTCGTTGTACATTGAATTTGCAAGATATGTTCCCTTACCGTTTGAAACAACATACGAATCAGGAAGGTTTGGAATACTATGGGTTACCTTTCTGTCGCCTGCTTTGTACTTATAAACCTTCATTTCCTTTATGCTAAATCCGCTACCACTTTCAACCCTTGTATATCCATACATTCTTACATAACGTGCATTGGCATATAGTTCAATATTTGCAACTTCATTACCATAACCTTTAAGCTGTCTGTATAAAGTTGTCCAATTACCCCCATCTTTTGAAACCTGAATGTCATACATCTTTCCTGCATCAGATGACCAATCAATTTCAACACGTCCAATATCATAATTTGCTCCAAGGTCAACCATAAACCACTGATTGTCTTTTTCTCCTGATGTCCAATATGAATTATCATTTCCATCAACTGCATTCTTAGCCAATACAGAAGTCTGGTCAATTACTCCATTATCGTCGTACATCCACCATACATCTCTTAATGATGATGCTGTAGCATTTTTATTTAAGGCAAGATTTTCACCATAATCTACGGGTCTTTTTGTTACCCCGTCTTTACCGTACACTTCAAACTCATACAAAGAATATCCGTAAGCTTCTAAAGCCTTCTTTGTCATATAAACTCGTACATATCTGGCATTTGCTGTTATGTTTAAGTCCTCATTTCCACCTTTGCAATCGGAATTAACATAAACATCACTCCAATTTTCTTCGTCATTTGAAACCTGAATCTTGTATTCCTTGGCATAAGCACCTTCCCAATATAACTTTACGCCTGTTACATCAGTAACTTTTCCCAAGTCAACATAAATCCACTCTGTGTTATCATTCCATGCACTTTCCCATCTTGTACCGGTGGATCCATCTACTGCATAAGCCGGGTCACTATTTCCCACTGAAGAACTTGCATACACCATTCTTCCTGTAGAAATTACATAAGGTGAATCGTCTGCTGCCATAACATTTTGAATCTGCCCTGCCGGCAACATTCCCGTAACCATTGCCGCTGTCAAAAAGGCCGCTGCGGTTTTCTTTGCCACTGCAATCTTCTTACCTTTTCTCATTATTTTCTTACCTCCTAAATAAAAAAAATACAATATATACTTTTACCCCTCTAAAACCTTCCGTACCTGGATTTCTTTAAAGAAATATTCTAGTCCTTTCCAATCTAAAACATTCTCAAAAAATCAAATTACTTTTCTAGAATATTTTAGGAAAACGTTTTTTGCAATATTTCAACAAAGAATAGTTGATTTTAGACGTATTTTTGTATATATTGTATAATTTTTACTTAATTTTACTATTATTTAGCTCGAAAATTCGGCATAATTAAAATTTTATTTCTTTCATATTTTTATAAAAACGATTCATTTTTCTAAAAATAGTTTTATGCTAATACTTTTCCTTCAGGGAATATTGTTCTAAATACTTTTCTTACTAATGGTCCTGCAATAATTAACTGGAATGGTAATGCCATTACAAAATTCTTTGGTATGTTAGTTAACCAGATGAATAATACGTTGCTGAAATCACCCATTCTAATACTTGCTTCAACCGCACCATAAAGTGACATTATAATTACCATTGGAACAACCATTGAACATGAAACTGAAATTACTTTTCTAAGTGTACTGCTATCCGGCTTAACTAAATATTTAAAGGCAAATCCCTTAGCCAATCCTGAAACTACAAACCAATCCATACATGCTGCAAATACATAGGCAATTGGAAATCCTAACCATGCATCCTTAATAACCTGCGCGTTAAATGTTCCTGTGTGTAATGTTACGTTGTAAATGCTCATCCATAAAACCATAGTGAAGCACATAATTACTGTGTAAATAAAACTTTCTCTCTTATTCTGTGGCATAATAAATCCTCCTTTTATTTTTGTGTTCTTTTTCAACAGTGAAATCCATCTCCATTGCTATTCTCAATGAGTTCAGTGTGGAAGACTTTTATTCAAACATAAGAATTTCTCCGTTTAGCTCATTTCACATAATAAAAAGTAGAGATGTAATAGTTGTTAAACTCGTTACCATCTCTACTTTCGTATCTGACTTTCACTGCGTTCTTTTAATTTTCCTTAGGTATTCTACAGTAAAATTTTATTTTTCGTAAGTACTTTTTTAAATTTCGGCACTTTAAACAATAATATGTATAAAGCTACGTTAAGGCACACACTATTGCATAAAAAATCTCACGAAATAATGCTGATATTATCTTACATTTCCGCCTTTCATGGCTGCCTTTCTCTGATACATTTTCTTGTCAGCATTTTCAAGAAGAATTTTTAAGTTTAATTCTGATTTTCTCTCAGATTTTCAATTAATTTAAACACTTCCGGATGCTTTTCTTTTAAATGCTCATCAAGAACATGTCTTCTTTCCTTAAATCTTTCTGCCATTTCAGGATGTTCATCCCTGATTCTTCTATGTATTTCTTCTCTATGCTTTTCGAAACGTTCAGCAATAGTTTTTTCATCTTTTCCTGAAATATTAACAATCTCTTTTAGATGTTCTTCAAGATGCTCTAACCACTCGTCCTCGTCAAAAGCATCCATATGTGACCAGCTTCCGTGGAAAAGTTTCTCCATATCTCCTGTTTTCTTTAACTGCTGAATCTGCAGAACAATCTGCTTTTCAATTTGCTCTTCACTTTCAGCCCCGTATGCCCAAACGAACTCCTGAACCTTGTTATCTGCTCTTTTTCTTGAAGCACTTCTTTCTTCATTTTCTACGCCACCCTCTAAAGGATAAGGTCTTCCAATACCCATATCCTTCAAAGCAATGTGAATAGTTCTTCTAACTCTTCCTTCTTCAATCATATACCCTAGCCCCAGTGTTCGAAGTTGCTCATTAATCTTTGCAATATGTTCAGTAATATAAAATCTAATGCCTTTGTCTTCAAGTGACTTGTACAACATTGCCAGCCTATCTGCTGCAGTTATGTCAATACTTCCAACGCCGCCTGCATCAAGAATTACAGCTTTGGTATCCGGTTTTATGCTGTCTTCAATATCGCGTTGCAACACCTGAATATTACCAAAAAATAAATTACTGCTAAATCTATAAATTACAACTCCTTCAATGGCATGTATTTGTCTTCCCTCGTTCAAATCCCTAAAATGTCTATGCCCCGGCTGTATTCCAAGAAAACATCTTGAAGGTTTTGATGTTCTTATAATCATTTCTGTAAAAGAAAGAATAATACCAATTAAAACACCATTTATTGTTCCAAGTAAAAGTACACCGAGAAAAGCTCCCATAAAAATTAGAAATTCAGTTCTGCTTACCTTCCACAACCTTGCTGCCAAGTCAAACTCCGTTGCACCCATAAGTGCTGAAATAACTATTGCCGTCAAAATAGGAATAGGAAGATATCCGATAAATCCTGTTCCACAAAGAAGTAACACTATCATAGAAAATCCTGCCACAATGCCTGTAAGCTGAGTTTTTGCCTGATATTGTTCACCCATTGCCGTACGGGAAACTGAACCGTTAATAGGGCAACATCCTGTAAAAGCAGCCATAAAATTACCTAGGGAAAATGCAAAAATCTCCTGATTATCATTTATTCTGTAATTATTTTTTTGAGCAAAACTATTCTCTGCCAACAAAGTTTCAGCCATAATTACTACTGCCACCGACAAGCTGATAGTAATAGTCTGCTGAATTGGAATAGCCGAGAAATCAGGAATACTCCACTTTGGAAGTCCCGGCTCTACTGCATTTAAAGTCTTAATTCCCCAATCTCTTATTGGAAGACTTATTGTGAAAATCGTACCCACAAGCATTAAAACTACTGCCATTGGAAATTTAGGCATTATCTTCTTCGAGGCAAAAAGTATTACCAGCGCTATCACTCCCATAATTACTGATGGCATATTTATATTAAGCGCAGTCTTATAGATATGTTCGGCTAATTCGAAAAACTCTCCTGTTCCCGATGTGCCTCCCATAACCTTTGGAATCTGCATTAATATGATTGTTGTACAAATACCTGTTATAAAACCACCCATTACCGGTGCTGAAATGTAATTAACCAGCTTTCCGGCTTTCATAAAATAAAAAGCCAACAACCATAAGGCAACAAAAAACGTCATAACAGGAACTGCTGCCATAGCCTTGTCTGAACCAGCCTCTATGTTAAGTGTCAAAAGCGCTGAACCTACAAGAGCTGCAGGAGCCGCGTCCACACCAAATATAAACTGAGGCGATGTAGAAAAAAGTCCAAAAACAAGAATTGGAAATACCGAACCATACAATCCGTAAACTGCAGGCAGACCGGCTATCTGTGCATATCCCATAGAGATAGGAATAGACACCGCCATAATAATAATTCCTGCAATAATGTCCTTTATAAAATTGTCTTTGTTATAATTTCTTAATGTTTGCAATAGTTTTATATTCATTTTTAAACCTTTCTGTTCGAACATCCTGACTTTACCTCAATTGGGCATATTTTTTCATCTCTCTGGCATCAGTATAACGCAAATCCCCATTGACGTAAACGTAAATTCTACGCAAATCCCCATTGACGTAAACGTAAATTCTACGCAAATCCCCGTTTATTACTTTTTGGTAGCAATTATATTGATAAATAGGTTTCTTTTTAGTCTAAACATTTCCATTAACTTTATTATCAATGGCGCGCACTAATAATTAATATCTTTTTCGTGTATCTGCATTCTTACCACAATACGCTCTTTCAATATATTCTTGTTTGACTTTCCACTTTACATAGATTATTATTTTATACAGAAAAAATATTCAAAAGAGGTACATATATGCAGAATGACAAAAATTTCTTAGGTACGGCTCCTATTGGAAAGCTTCTTCTAAAGTTGTCTATTCCAACGGTAATCGCCCAGCTTATTAATATGCTTTATAATGTTGTAGACAGAATTTATATAGGACATATTCCGGGGGAAGGCAGTCTTGCTCTTACCGGAGTCGGCGTGTGCATGCCGATTATTATGATTGTTACTGCTTTTGCAGCACTTATCAGTTCCGGTGGTGCGCCAAGAGCTTCTATTTGTATGGGAAAACAAGATAATAAATCCGCAGAACAAATATTGGGAAACTGCTTTTCTTTACAGATTGTTGTTTCTATTGTTCTTACGGTGGTTTTGTTGATTTGGAATAAAGATTTGTTAATGGCTTTTGGTGCCAGTAAAAATACACTTGGATACGCAACGGACTATATGCGTATTTACGCTTTAGGTACATTGTTCGTTCAGTTAACTCTGGGCATGAATGCTTTTATTACTGCTCAGGGATTTACAACAACTTCAATGGTTTCCGTTCTTATCGGTGCCATTTGTAATATTACTTTAGACCCTGTATTCATTTTTGTTTTTAATATGGGCGTAAAAGGTGCAGCCCTTGCAACTGTGCTGTCACAGGCAATTTCAACCATATGGGTAGTTGTTTTTCTTAGTGGCAAAAAAACACAGCTTCATCTGCGAAAAAAATATATGGGCTTGAAGCCTAAAATTTTTCTTCCATGTGTTGCACTGGGACTTGCAACTTTTATTATGCAGGCAAGCGAAAGCGTTGTAACCGTCTGCTTTAACTCATCTCTCCTTCATTACGGTGGAGATATTGCCGTTGGTGCCATGACTATTTTAACCAGCGTTATGCAGTTTGCCATGTTGCCACTTCAGGGAATCGCCCAAGGCTCACAGCCTATTGCCAGCTATAATTACGGTGCAAAAAATGCAGACAGAGTAAAGAAAACTTTCCGTCTTCTTGTAATTACATGCTTAACATACTCCACATTGCTTTGGGCTGCAGTACAGATTATTCCAAAAGTATTCGTAAGTATTTTTACTTCCGACGCAAAACTGGTTGTCTTTACTGCACCAATGTTAAAAATATATTTGGGTGGTTTATTCCTTTTCGGAATTCAAATTGCCTGTCAGATAACATTTACGTCCCTTGGCAAAGCAGTCAACTCTATTATTGTTGCTGTTGTGCGTAAATTCGTACTGTTACTTCCGCTTATTTATATTATGCCTCACGTTGTATCTAATCCAACTATTGGCGTATACATGGCAGAGCCTATTGCAGATATTATTGCTGTGCTGTTTACATCTGTTTTATTTACATTCCAGTTTAAAAAAGCACTTGCACAAATTCGGAATTCTAATGAAATGTAACGAAGAATGTGATATTCTTATTAAATTTACAAACCGAGATGATCCTTATTACTATTGCATTAAAGATGAAATCTTTAATGCAATATATCACAGATTTCTTCCTGAAGACTTTGATGAATTTGGTTTCTCCTCCGGCATTAGGCTCAGCCACATACTTCTTTATTCCACCCTTTGTAGCTTCGCCACACTTTCCACATGCATTGAAACTTTACCTCGTATTAACATTCGCGCACAATCTAGTGTAATCATAATTTTTTGCACCCCTTGTCATAAAATATAAAAAGTTGCACCATTCCGGCTGACATCCGTTATAATCTAAGTAACGTAATATTCAAAAATTCATTAAAAATAGTATATAACTTATCCCAGTCAACCGCAATTTCATAATCCAATAGGAACTCAAGAATATTACCCAAAAGCAAATTCCAATTTCCTAAATAATCTTTATTAGATGCCCTTGCGAACAACGAATTATGAATAATTGTCATATAATGATTTTGGATATCTCTAATTAGCTTCTTTGCGACATGAATAATAGCTACTCGGTAAGGATAAGAGGCTATTTAGTTCTACATCAAAGATAGAATTATTTACACCAACAGTATTTGCTGCTAACTCCTTTAACTTCAGGAATTGCCGAGGCAAAAAATTGCCTCTGGACAATGAGCGAAGTTTTTCATAAGAAGCTGAATTCATGCGAGCCATCTTTTCAGCAGAACCATAGTTTTCAAGCAGATACAAAGCAGTTTTTGAAAATCGCTCATTAAATAATGGCTTGAGCTCGATAACTTAAATACCGTAAATGAACTAATACGATACGGAATAATAAGTGAAGACAACACCAATAAATTTATATCACTCCATCAGATGATTATGGAGGTTTCACTAGTTGAGAATATGCCTTCTGTATCATTATGCAAAAAGCTACTTAATCATCTACATTTTATTTGCCTTGCAAGAGGTCTTGATGTGACAAGACCTGTCATTATAACTAATGCACTTACAAGTATAAATAACCACATTATTATAGAACACAATAACTATTATCTTTCTTTTCTTCAGGATATGTTCCCTTACTTTGAAAAGTACGGATTAATTAACGTATTGCCCGACATAATAAGCAGAATTGAATTATTGATGAATGAAAAAGAATCCACTATAAACGAACTAGACAAAGCACTGTTGTTGGATTACAAAGTATGGCTTTTACTTTCAAAAAAAGAATATGACAATGCTATAAAGAAATACAACAAAGCAATTACAGGTCGATATCACACTCTGTTCCACTCCTATCCTCAACAAAAATCCTTCTTGTTCATTTAATATTTTCTTTATTTTAAATTCTTGTATTTTTGTAAGTGGGACAGAAAAAGCGATATCTTTGTCTTGAAAATTTTTTGACATAATTCTATAATACAAATCTTAAATAAAAATCTGCCACTCTTCCAGTTCACTGTCCAAAGGTTTTTCATAGATTAAGCTTGATATCCTGCCCACTTTGTTCGTTTTGACACATTCATCTCTGCCAACATATTTTTCCCAAGTATTGATGTTTTCCCTCCAGTGACAACTCCTTCTTTGCCTGAAGAGCCTAGGGATTTTATATCAGTTTATCATACATTATTTAGTGTTACAAAAATGCCCGCAACGCCTTTGTTAATCAGGCATTGCGAGCAATATAACACTTTATGATTTTTTATGATAAACTGTAAAACGTTCATGTATTTGTGAAATAATTTTAGGTTTAAAATATTGCCTTATACTCATTATCTTTAATATAATTTTTCATAAGCTTAAACAGCTTTGGGCTAATCAGTATTCTCTGCTCTCTGTCATAATATACTTTAGTCTTGTACACGTCGTGTGCTGAAAAATCTATTAGCTCACGTAATTCGAATTTTTCAGGATGATAGCCCTTTGGAATATCGTATAAGGCATACTCTCTGCCGCAACTTTCACATATTCTATATTCATAGACACTTGATATAACGTCATATTCTTCTATGGGGGTAAATGCATATCCTTGCATTTCTTTACCGCAATAGACCGGTCTAAAATCCTCACTGTTAACTCCATTGTCTAAGAAATAATTGTATAGGTCAGCTGACACGCATAACAGTTCTTCTATTCCTGCACCAAACTTGAACATTTTTCTTGGTCTTCCGCCCTTTACTTTCTTTCCAACTTTTATAATGTCCACATCCTTTAGTATTCTTCTTCCGCATGTATCACATGGATAGTCATTATAATCCTTGCTCTGAATATAACTTCTTGTCGGATTTAACCAAAACATTTTTGCCTTTTCAAGTTCTTCGTCAGTGTACTTATAGAAATATTCAATTATTAAATCCACTTCATCCATATTTTCTCCAAACTTCATTATTTCATTATAAAGTTGACTCATATATTCTACTTTATACACATCACCTATCAATTCCCCATCATTTCTTACCACATAAGATTTTAACTTGTTTCTAAGTTCACGTTCTTCTTCTGCTCGTTTGTAAGCAAATTCTGGGTATACACCTACTGCTATTTCTGCATAAATTTCCACTTTTGTCTCTCCTTTTTTCTTAAACGCTTTATTAGTATTCCTTTATTTTCCATAATTAGCCTCTATCCATCTCTTTGCAATTGTTTTAAGTTTAGGCATGTCTCCATACACCTTGTCACAAGCAACTAACAATTTTTTCTTGGTCACACCGCTGTAATTAGTTCCATATCCTATCTGTTTTTTCCATCTTTTTGTTATTTTCTTATGTAGATTTTTTGACAGAGGTATTGAAAGCATTTCCCCTTTTTTACAAGTCGTTTTCATTGTGCGTAATAAACGTTTTTCAATTATATGATGTACTTCAACATTTTTAACTCCTTTATATGACTTTTTTAAATGTCTATACTCGCCTATTGAAATTTTTGACATACTGTTAATGTCAGAAATTGTCTCAGCAGCTCGCAATGCCATTTTCTTTTTAACTGCAAATTTACCTGCCTTTGCAATTTTTCTGGTCTTCCTGAATTTTAATGATACTTTAGCTGCAGATGAACTTCTTGATATTGCTCTAGATGCTTTTATACCTGCCTTTGCACCTTTTCCTACATATGATCCTGGTACATAAGGAAGAAATGTAGCACCAATATCCCAAGCCAAATAACCTAAATTTCCCCAGGATGGATCATTTATCAATTCATATCCTGAATATACAATGCTACCTGCATCAAGCAATGTTTCAATAAAATGTCCACTCGTATCCACATAACTTATAGGATTTCCCGCGCAATATGCATATAAGTTCCATGAATTCTCATCTGATTCCGCTCCTCTGTACGTGTCCTGACTTAAGAATTCACCTTCATCTGCATTATAATAGCGGGCATTCAGGTAATAAAGTCCTGTTAATTCATCATAAATTCCACCTGTATAACAAATTTCATTATAGAAATCACTATCTGTTTCAATTGATGTTTCGCCATAGTCTGTATAACTGTAACTCTGACTGCATTCACCTTTTCCATTTGTTATGGCTGTTGTAGAGCCCTGAACATCCTTTGAATAGAAATACTCACTCTGGCTGCCACCATAATATCTAATGCCTGCAAATGTATTGTTCTCATTTCCTATGATGTTCTGGCTTGTCTTTTTACCATTATCATCCGTTGTGTATAATAGTACACTTCCTTCATAATAATAACATGTTGTGGTTGTGATGGACTTTCCATCTGCCGTTGTTGTTTCCGTCTTTCTGATTCTCTGTCCCTGACCGTTATAATCATTATGCTGTCTGCTTACCTCAACATTGTCTTTTTCTATTTTAACATCAACTAACTGATTTTCAACATCATATTCATAAGATGTAACTGTTCCGTTTCCTGTATCCGTGGCACTTATTTGGTTTCCTTTTACATCATATTTATATGACTTGCTTGAGGTTTTAACACTTGAACCGTCCTTACATTCGATTACCGTGCTTGAAGTTAACTGATTCAGGCTATTGTAACTGTTATATGAATAACGACCTGTTGTTTTTGACTGGTCTGTTGCTACCGTGTCAGTCTCTAGTTCAGACTCATATGTTCTGTTTCCAACCTTATCATACCTGTAGGTGCACCGTGTTGTTTTATATAACAGTCTGTTATTTTTTTCAGAGGCCACAAGTCTTCCATCTTTATCATAAGAATAGTTTGTTTCCTCATCCTTTAATGAATTATCATAACCGGTTTTCTCATGTTTATATGTAATGTTCGAGTTTCTGTCGTATTTATACTCATAGCTTTCAAGTACTTTTTCCCTATTGGAATTCGTATAATACTTCATTGATGTTACTCTGTCAAAACCATCATATTCATAATCTCTTTGAATGTAATCCGTTCCATTACTTAAGAAATTTTTGTAATCCCTGATGTATTGTATTTTACTGTCATTATAATACTCATACTTTCTGATTGGAACTGTCTTATCAGACAATATTCCATCAATTTCAGTAATCCACTTGTCCTTGTTATATACAAACTTTATTCCTTTTAATTTATCTCCTGAATTATTCGGATAATAAATTTTTTCTATGTTATCATCAACATTGTAAACATACTTTATTTTTGCCTTTTCAATTACATCTTTTGAAGGAGTGCTGCCTGCATTAATTTCAGAAACAGCAATGTTTCTTCCAAATTTATCATATTCATAATATGTATGTCTGTATGATTCACCATTTTTGTAATCAATGGCTGACTGTACATTTCCTTCTGTATCGTATGAATATGTTGTATAGCTTTCACATTTTCCGTTTTTATTAAATTTGGATTTTTTTAATAAATAACCTGTTGATGCTTCGTATTCGGACTGTACATAACTTCCATCAGCATATGTTTCCTTTATCTGTTGACCATTGTCATCATATTCATATACTGTGGATATTCCCTTTCCTAAATTATCCTTCTGATTTATTTCGTCCAGTATTTTTAATGTCTGACCGGCCCCATTATTATATGTTCTTGAAATGTTTCCCATTGCATCAGTAACTGTGCTTTCAACAAGCTTATTGTCAATGACACCTTTTAAGTTAATAAGTTCCTTATCATTTATTATGTTATCATATTTGTATGAATTGGCATTTCCCTCAGGCGTTGTTACTTGTGTAACTCTTCCCTGGTTATCGTATTCATATGATGTAACATTTCCTTCACCGTCTACAGACTTTGTTACGTTTCCATTTACATCATATTCTTTCTTTGTAACTATTGAATCATTTCCAACTTCATACTGTGTTCCCGTAATCTCAGGATTTGTTATTGTTGAAGTCTGATTTCCTTTTGCATCATATGTTGTTACCGTAAGTTTTTCACCCACAACCTTGCTTACGTCATCCTCATTCATTCCACTTACATATGTAGTAAAGACTTTTCCCTGTGAATCATATGTATAATCACTATAAAATCCGTTACTTAATTCTTTCACGGTTCTTCCGTTTCCATCTACATAAGATTTGCTAAGTTCCTCACCCTTTTCATTATATGTTGTTGTTATAAATTGCGGCGTAAAACCCACACGCTTGCGTGTGGGATGAAAGCTGCTTTTTCTGTGCAAAACTATATTTCTACTACTTGACATTAACATAGAGTAAACATATTATCTATGTATAATAGTGCAAAGTTCAAAATGAAAGTGAGTATTTTAGAGATGCGTTAGAAGCACAGTATTTGGAGGGGGTAATCATGGCACGACCAAAAAGTAATAATGTACAGATTAACATTTCCATTCCTTCCGAGTGGAAAGAACAGCTTGAAAACCTTGCCCGTATCTATTCTGTCGAAGAAGGAACTACTATTACCTTCCTTGACCTGATGCGCAGGGGGATTCAGGAAAAATATCAGTTAGGAGAAACAGACGATGAGCGAGGAACAATATCATAGTGCTTCGCATTGTAAATATCTGACGCAGTACCATATCATCTGGTGTCCGAAATTCAGATTTTCGGTATTGCAGAATGGTGCAGATGACACACTCAAAAATATCCTTGCAAATATCTGTAATCAGTACGGATACATAATCAAAGCGTTGGAAGTGATGCCAGACCATATACATATATTTGTAGATTGCCCACAGACAGTTGCCCCTTGCGATATAGTAAGAACATTGAAAAGTATCAGTGCAATTGAAATGTTCAAGGCATATCCACAATTAAAACAGTTCTACTCTCGTTGTGGAGTATTATGGTCAAGAGGATATTTTGTATCTACCGTAGGTCATATAAGTGAAGCTACGGTAAAGAAATACATCGAGGAACAGAAAGATCATGAGTGACAAAGAATACAAGAAACTTCTGAAACAATATCATAAACTTTCTGACAGGCATATCCTAGTTGTAGAAACTGATATGCCTTATCCTAATGTTCTGAAAGTCGTGGCTCTTTCTGATAAAATCCGCAAAGCTGGCAACGAGCTTGTTAGTCTTATGAGAAAGAATTACGACCAGCTCATGCGTACCAAGAAATATCGTAAACTACTAAAACTGTACGGCAATACTGAGGATAAGGACAAACTTAAAGCTCTCGCTAATCAGCTCAATGATATGCAGAAATCTTATAATGTTACATGGGATTTTTGCAGGACATCTATGATTCCTATAGGCAAGAAATACAGTATAGATGCGGTGTTTGCTCTCACAAAAGCCGAAGACATATGGCGAGGTATGGAAAAATGTCTTTATGATAACGGTAAGATTACACATTTCTCAAAATACGGAGAATTACCATGTATCAGAGCAAAACAGATAAATC
>OLOR01000034.1_pt1 | contig 138394 bp, 113 predicted proteins | sample 1672521 | NCBI WGS metagenome assembly OLOR01 (sample SAMEA3136695, study PRJEB25190) | human gut metagenome | biome: human gut; feature: human-associated habitat; material: faeces | place: Austria | collected 2013
CATCGACGGGGAGGTTTGGCACCTCGATGTCGGCTCATCACATCCTGGGGCTGTATTCGGTCCCAAGGGTTCGGCTGTTCGCCGATTAAAGTGGTACGCGAGCTGGGTTCAGAACGTCGCGAGACAGTTCGGTCCCTATCTGTCGTGGGCGCAGGATATTTGAGGAGCTCTGTCCTTAGTACGAGAGGACCGGGATGGACGTACCTCTGGTGCACCAGTTGTCATGCCAATGGCACGGCTGGGCAGCTATGTACGGAACGGATAAACGCTGAAAGCATCTAAGCGTGAAGCCGACTCCAAGATTAGATATCCCATCGTATAACGAGTAAGACCCCTTGAAGACTACGAGGTTGATAGGCTGCGTGTGTAAGTGCCGTGAGGCATTCAGCTTGGCAGTACTAATAGGTCGAGGGCTTGACCACAAGATTTCTTTGGTCAGCTGTGTAGTATATACTTTAACCCGATTGGTCATTCCAATATGAATTTAATTAATCTTTCTTCTTAATCTTCTTTCCTTTATTCAGTTTTCAGGGTGTTTACCCTTTTATATACACCGAGTAATCGGTGGTTCATTTGAACTTTCAGCACCACATAATGTGGTGCTTTTTTGTTTATATTTTACAAAAAAGTAAAGGGATATTTTATAGCCGAAGATTGAAATAGTATTGATTATAATTACTGTATATGGTACACTGATAACAGTTCTAAAAACTATGATGTAAATTTGGATGGTACAGCACATTGATACAGAAGATGATATAGGGGGATAAACAATGAAAAAATTATTATCAATCATACTCGTTGGAATTTTGGCGGTTTCATCTTTCATTTTAACAACATTTGCTGCTGAAAATGAAAAGTCCGAAACTGAAATAGAGCGTGAGAAACTTGGCTGGCTCCTTGACGCATTTAAAATTCTCAACACAAACATTGGTGAGGCGAGAATCTATAACTGTGTTGCAGGTGATACATATGATGATGCATACAATCTTTATAATCAGGACGAACTTGCAACAGCCGAGGAATATAAAAATATGAAGGACAAGCTGTATAGTGCCGCTTATAACCTTCATGTTGATGTTGCATATGCTAAAACTGCTTACGATAATGCCTGTAAGGAACAGAATTACAACAACTGGTATTCTGATGAGCAATGGAACGAATTTCAATATAAGCTTGCTGATTTAAAAACCGACTTAGAGCCGTATATTGCAGGCACTAATGATTACGATGTTTGGGCTATTACAAATGCCTACAACGAACTTCTTGCTGTGTACAACAAGATGACGAATGCCTATACTTTAAAAGGTGATGTGAACAAAGACGGTGTTGTTAATGTTGTCGATGCTACCCTTATTCAGAAATATATCGCCCATGAGGTTGAATTTACAGGTGCGCAGAAGATGTTAACAAATGTAGCAAAGTATGAAAGCGATATATCGGTCATTGCCGCTACTGATTTACAAAAATTTATTGTTGGTCTTAATGGCGACTTTGGAAACAATCATATTTTCCTTGACGAGCAGGATGGTATACAGTATTTTGATGATACAATGCGTTGGTATGCTTACGGTAACTATAATATTTCTCCAAGGTACCCGTACATTACCTATGGTCCGTATGTTAAAAATGAGCATACAGACTTTTTCGTAGTCGGTTATTACGATATGATGTGTAAAGAACACGGCTATACAAAATAATTTCTTCAGATTAAAATTGAAAATATAAAATCGGCGGAAGTAATGCAAAAACACATTACTTCCGCTGTTTTGTTTTATCGGAATATTTAATTTATTTGCGAAAATCAATTAAGATGATTTTGTCATTTTTCTTGCCTTTAGTTTATTATTTGCTTTAGTAAATACTTTGCCTTGTTCAATGAACAATTGTTGCTGTTCATTTGTCATTGAGCGGAATACACGAAGTAACTCTACTTCCGCAAGACTATTTGTTTTGTTTTCCTGTATGCCCAAAAGATAGTCTGCCGACACATTAAAATATAAGGCTATTCTTTTTAAGGTTTCAAAATCAGGCTCGCTTACACCTTGTACATATCCACCTATTGTTGACGGGGCAATATTAAGGTCATTTGCAAATTGCTTTTGTGTAATGTCAAACTCATCTATAAGCAAGCGTAACTTTTCACTGAAATTCATAGTAATCACCCATAATTATTTTAATGGAAGATACACAATAATGGTTAAAAATACTAAATACTAGTTGACAAAACTAGAAACACGGATTACAATATATAAAAAAAGTGCTTTACATTTAAATCTTAAATAGTACAAGATATATCAACTCTTGTAAATAGGTGACAAAATCTTTGAAATTATAAACAGATACAATAATCCTGTTGATTGTTAGGTATGAACAAATCAGCAAGAACATACTGCAAAATAATTTATACGGAAAGGAAATTACTATGAGCAAATATACGCATGAACAGGAAGTTGAAATTGTTAAAGACGCTATGATGCTTACAGCGGCAATAAAAATCGGTGAGGAAGAGTTGTCTAAACAAAAATGCAAAAAATTTAAAGCTAAACCCACAGCTCCGGTGCATAAACAACTTGAAGTTCCCAAAGTGACCATTAAAATGCCTCCTGAGCCAAAAGTAAACTATACTTTTACAGATTTTCTCAGAGGCGAAATTTTGTATATCGTTATATCTCTCTTGGTTTGGCCGTTTATACTCTACGCATTTGCAAAATATTGCGAAAAGAAGCGTGCTATGTTGAATGAACTAATGCAAAGGGATGATTATCAATCAGCGCTTAAAAATGCAAAAGAATCCGCTTTGGCTGAACAGCAGAAAATTAACGAAGAGGTTGCAAAGCAACAAGCTGATATTGATAAGAAATATGAGTCGGACCTTGAACAGTATAATAATGTGATTATACCGTCATACAATCAAGAATACGAATCTTGGAAAATTGCCAAGAAAATTAAAATTGAAATGCTTGATGAAGAGGTTCAGTTTAACAAAGATACGCTTGAAGCTTTGTACGCATCAACTCAGCTTATTTCAAACAGATACAGGAACTTTGTAATTTTGCAATGGTTGTATGATGAGTTAAGCACATCCGATATTACTTATGAACGAGCAGTAGATTTATATAATGAAGAGAGTTTAAAAAATACCGTTATCAATGCCAGCGGCAGAGTTACGGGAGCTATTAACAGTATGCATTCTTCTATGATTTCGGGCTTTGACGCACTTTATGATGCAGTAGATGAGGGAAATGAAGTTCTTGCAAAAACACGAAGAGATCAAAACCTTGCAAATACAGCAGGCATTATTCAGCGTCATAACCTTAATAAAATGATGAAATCACAGAATGCTAAGTTAGATGAACATTTCAATAAATAAAATGTTGTTAATCTTTGATTTGAACTTATATTATACATACGATGAACTATAAATTATAGGAGAATGATTATGAATTTCGATTCAAAAAATGTTATGAGTTTTGCCATAAATGCAATTGACAGCCTTACTCGTACGGTTATGAAAGAAAAGTACGGTGATGACTGCAAAACAATGTTTTGGGAAAATACATATATCAAACATCAGATTGATAACAGAGAAAACGGTAAACAGTTTACTACCGAACAGCACATAAAGGCTATGGTTTACTCAATGCTCAGCAACGGTGGCAGATGGAGTAAATTCATGGAATATTTTGATATTGATACAGGTGAAATAACAGCAGTTGATAAGATTTTCCACGGCTACAATCCTGACTATATTCTTAGCTGTAATCCTGACGATTTGGCTAATAATATTATGGGTTTTGCACTTGGAAATAAATCTGTCGGAGCTCAGATGAGGGCTTTAGTATTTGATAATGTACCGAAATTGCTTAAGTTTGAAAAAGAGTACGGCAGTATTGATAATTACTACAATACATTTGTTGAAAAGGATACTTCCCTCAAAAGCCTTGTTAGTAATCTTGCTGACGGTAAGAGTGAAGATAAGATGACTCAAATGGCAGTTTCGCTTGTTGCCGAATATCTCAGAAATGTAGGCTATGATATAGCAAATCCTAATAGTTACATAAAGAAAGTCCTTGGCTGTAACGGATTAGAGTTTACCGACAGTGAGGAAGTTCAGAATTACGATGTATTTGACATCATTTCGGAAACAGCTAAGCTTATTGGGAAACGTCCTGCTGAAGTTGATTACATTTTATGGTTAGCTTGTTCAGAAAATTTCATTTAGTAACTTTTTCGTGAAATTAAAGCAGAGTATATTTAACTTAATTCCCGTTTTTCGTTAATTCCGATTTATGGGATTGTAGGTCAATATACTCTGCTTTTTGTATTTTATAATCGGTTTCTTTTTTTGGTGTCGGCGTTAATTTTATTCGGATTATCTTGTAAAGTCGGCGACACAACGGTTATATATGGGTAGAGTTCTTCGTATGAATCAGCCTCAGCGGGATTTTTTACTGCGGTGGGGATAAGACCTGTACAATCCTGATTTGAACAGGTGTTAAGCTCTAAATCACTTGGTGTTAAAATCTTTTTGTAATCGGGTACTTTGCGTTTCATCTGCACACTTCCTTTGTTATAGTGTGCATAACTACAGATAAAATATACACTATTTATGCTAAAAACTGCACCCGTAAAATCAGGTGCAGTTGAATTCTTTTGTTATTTTACAATAAGTTTCTTGATTTTGTACACATCGCCGTCCATAACCTTATATGTACTGCGGAGTTCGCCGTCAATCTCGGGTGAAATGCTCTGGTGAATGTACAGGCTGTCGATACCGAAATCAGCCGCACCGCCGATATCGCTGATATAGTCGTTGCCAATCATAATTGACTCGCTCTTTTCAAGTCCGTAACGGTCAAAAAGTGTTTTGAAATATTTTTCGTCAGGCTTAGAACATTCTTCGTCAGAACTGATGCAAATGCCGTCAAAATATTTTGTCAGATCAAACATATTCAGCTCATTTTCTGTGAATGAACGCTGTGCGTTTGAGAGAAGATAAACCTTTTTGCCTTTTGCCTTGAGAGTGTCGAGAAGATCAAGTACCCCGTCATAAAGCTTGATGTACTTTGTTGAGTAGCAACGGAATGCCTCGGCAATAAAAAGTACCTCGGCTTTTGTAACCTTAACACCTTTCTGTGTGAAAAGCTTGCGGAAAATCTTTTCAATTTTGATGTCAACAACTTTTGTGTCAGGAGACTTTTTGAGAATAGCCTTTTTTTCAGCCTGAACAAGTCTGTCGTACTCCTCGTTAAGCTCGTCGTAGGTGTAGTGTGCACCCTTGTAGGCATAGAGAATGGCAATTTTCTTCCACAAATCATCGTTCCATTCATCTGTATTAATGTCGATAAGAGTGCCGTATAAGTCAAAAATGTAATTGTTGTACATTTTTTGTCCTCCGAAACAAATTTCTAACTTTTATGTGTCTATTGTACCAGTTTTTTATCCTGATTGCAATAACATAATTTTTGTGTTATACTGAAGAAAACAGTATTTAATCGCATTTTTTGCATTTTTTAAAATTACGGGGTGAATTTATGACTAAAAAAGAAATTGCCGTGAACGCTGTTCATGCCTTGAAAAAAGAATATCCCGATGCGATATGTTCGCTTGTCTACACAGATCCGTTGCAGCTGCTCATTGCAACAAGGCTTGCCGCTCAATGCACGGACGCAAGGGTTAATATGGTCACTCCTTCGTTGTTTGACAGGTTCAAAACGGCTCAAGATTTTGCCGACTCAACTCCCGAAGAAGTTGCTGAGTATATAAAAAGCTGCGGACTTTATAAGACCAAATCAAAAGATATTGTCGAAATGGCAAGAATGCTTTGTGACGATTTCGGCGGTGTCGTTCCCGATAATATTGACGATTTGACAAAACTCCCCGGAATCGGCAGAAAAACCGCAAATCTTGTGTGCGGTGACATTTTCGGTCAGCCTGCGGTTGTGGTTGATACACATTGCATACGCATTACAAAAAGGCTCGGACTTCACGATTTAAAGGATCAGAAAAAGATTGAATTTGCATTGCGTGAGCTTTTGCCGCCCGATGAAAGCAACGATTTTTGTCACCGACTTGTTCTGCACGGCAGAGCAGTCTGCACCGCAAGAAAGGCAAAATGTGAAGAATGCTGTATGAACGGATTTTGCCCAAAGAAAATCTGACAGAGGGATTTGTATGGATAAGATGAAAGATATAAAGCTGATTGCACTTGACCTTGACGGCACAACTCTTGCCGACAGCGACACCTTGAGCAAACGAACGCAAACTGCCATTGAATCTGCGATCAAAAGCGGAATAACCGTTGTTGCGGCAAGCGGCAGACCGTTCGTTATGATGCCCGACAGCGTGATGAACATTGTCGGTCTGGACTATGCGATTACCTCGAACGGCGCTGTAATAAGCAAGTGTGGTAAAACGGTTCACCGTTCGCTGATTTTACCCGATGATGTGTTGAAAATTCTCGGTGCTGTGCGTAATGACGATGTTATTCTTGAGGGATTTATTGACGGATTTACATATGCCGATGTCAGATATGTGCATAGACCGCTTGACTACGGCTGTGAGCCTGAATATTTTGAATACACCCGTTCATGCCACGGCAAGATTGTCGATATGAGAAGCTTTTTGAGCAAGCATAGAAATGAGCTTGACCTCATCAGCATTATAAGTACGGACGAAAAGCTTCGCAACAGGCTGTGGAGCAGTATCGAAAAGGCTTGCAACAGCGTTGAAATTACGACTTCAACCGACCATTTTGTTGAGATTATGTCGGCAGAGGCATCAAAGGCGAAGGCACTTCTGCGTTTGTGTGACTTTTTGAATATCGGCATGGAAAATGTCTGCGCCTGCGGAAATGCCGATAATGATGCCGACATGATTGCCGAGTCGGGACTTGGTGCGGCTGTTGAAAACGCAAGTCAAAAATGCCTTGACCGTGCCGATATTGTAATCCCGTCAAATAATAACGATGGTGTTGCACAATTGATTGAGAAAATTCTTAAAAATTGATTGTAATAATGCGGCGGTAATTTCATATAAATAAAAACAGTCGGGAAGACATTGTTTTGCATTTTGCAAACTGTCTTCCCGACTTTCATTTTCCATTTTCAACTTTTCGTTTTCAATTTTTTAAGCATTTCTTCATGGTCGGCTTTAAGTGCTTTGATAAGCGTCAGACTGTTCCAGTCTTTGCTTGTGGGAGTGATAACCGCCTTGAGCGGAACTCGTCCGACACCGCATTTATTCAGCGCTCTGATTAGCAAATCAATTGTCTTATTCGTGAAATTGTGCATGACAATCATTTCTTCGTCAAAGCCGTCACCGTCAAACTTTTCTGCCGCAGGCTCAACGCCCTTGATGCCTGCAAGGAAACCGATAGGCTGATTGAAATCTTCTTTTTCAACCTTTTTAACCTGAATTTTCAACGGCATAAGTGCAAACTTTGCCTTGCGAAGTCTTTCGTCCGAAAAGTTGTAAAACATAGCAAGTTCTTTCATATCTTCACCGTTAATCCGTATCAAGCTTGAGAACCGCCATAAATGCCTCCTGCGGAACTTCAACAGAACCGAGCTGGCGCATACGCTTTTTACCTTCTTTTTGCTTTTCAAGGAGTTTTTTCTTACGGGAAATATCACCGCCGTAGCACTTGGCAAGTACATCCTTACGCATAGCCTTTACGGTTTCTCTGGCAATAATTTTACCGCCGATGCAAGCCTGAATCGGAATTTCAAAGAGCTGTCTCGGAATCTTTTCCTTTAACTTCTCAGCCATCTTTCTTGCCCTTGAATATGCCTTGTCGGCGTGAATTATGAACGAAAGTGCATCGACAACCTCGCCGTTGAGCATAATATCGAGCTTAACAAGGTTGCTCTGAACATATTCTTTAAGCTCATAGTCGAATGATGCATAACCTCTTGTGCGTGATTTGAGCGTGTCGAAAAAGTCGTAGATTATTTCGGCAAGCGGAAGTACATAGTGTAAATCAACACGGTCGGCATCAATATACTGCATATCGACAAAAGTTCCTCGTCTGTCCTGACAAAGCTCCATAATATTGCCGACATATTCCTTAGGTGCATATATGTGAGCGTCTGTTACAGGCTCTTCCGCCATTTGAATAAGTGACGGATCAGGGTAGTTTGTCGGGTTGTCAATCATCTCAACTGTGCCGTCTGTGCGTGTGATTCTGTAAATTACACTCGGTGCGGTTGTGATGAGGTCAAGCTGATATTCTCTTTCAAGTCGCTCCTGAATGATTTCCATGTGGAGCAGTCCCAAAAATCCGCAACGAAAACCGAATCCGAGGGCAACCGATGTTTCGGGATCAAACGAAAGAGCCGCATCGTTAAGCTGAAGCTTTTCAAGCGCATCTTTAAGGTCGCCGTATCTTGCACCGTCAACAGGGTAGATACCGCAGAAAACCATAGGCTGTGCCTCACGGTAGCCGGGGAGCGGTTCTTCTGCGGGATTTGATGTGAGTGTAACCGTGTCGCCGACCTTTGCGTCTGCAAGAGTCTTGATTGAACCCGTGATGTAACCAACCTCGCCTGCATAAAGACCGTCGGTCTTTTCGGGGGCGGTTGCGTGCATAAGTCCGCACTCAACAACATTGAACACACTGCCCGTTGCCATAAGTTTGAATTCATCGCCCGGGTGAATCTGTCCCTCTTTGAGCCTTACATATATAATTACGCCCTTGTAGCTGTCGTAGTAGCTGTCAAAAATCAATGCACGCAGAGGAGCGTTGATATCGCCTGTCGGAGCAGGAATATCGTGAACAACCTTTTCAAGAACTGCGTGAATGTTGATTCCTGCCTTTGCGGAAATTTTCGGAGCATCCTCGGCAGGAATACCGATTACATCTTCGATTTCCTGAATAACCCTGTCGGGGTCGGCACTCGGCAAATCAATTTTGTTGACAACGGGAACAATTTCAAGTCCGCTGTCAACGGCAAGATATGTGTTTGCAAGAGTCTGCGCCTCAATGCCCTGTGATGCATCAACAACAAGAATAGCGCCCTCACAAGCCGCCAGTGAACGGGAAACCTCGTAATTGAAGTCAACATGACCGGGGGTGTCAATGAGGTTAAAAAGATATTCTTCCCCGTCATCGGCTTTGTAGATAACGCTTACCGCCCTCGCCTTGATTGTAATGCCACGCTCACGCTCAAGGTCCATGTCATCAAGCAGCTGCGCCTCCATATCCCTTTCGGAAACGGAGTTGGTCTGCTCAAGAATTCTGTCCGCAAGCGTACTCTTGCCGTGGTCAATGTGAGCAATAATGCTGAAATTTCTTATTTTATCCTGTGGAAAAGACAATGCTAATCACCTTTTTCTTTAATGTCTGAATTTTAATGAGTTATGTTCTGTAAATTATTATACCAATTCTGCCGAATAAAGCAACCGTATTTGATTAAATCGGTGGGAGAAATTGTGACTCAAATCAGTAGCGCCGTTCCCTATTCGTGCAGACAGTTTGAAAAATCCGCAACATATTTTGCCCGAGCGTAGCATTGTTACCGTTTGTACAAACAGTAGCGGCGTTCAGTGAACGCCAATCGAAACGATTGTAAAATCGGTTCGATTAAATACAAACCATTTGTTTATCGTATGTTATTGATTAAAACGCTTATTGCAGATGTATATTTGTTCGTTTTGGTTTTGCAACCAAAGCGAATGGCGGTCACTGACCGCCGCTACGGTTAAGCAATATTGATTTATTTATCATCATAACTTCCTAAATTATAACATATGGCAATCTCTTTCACAAGCAAAAAATCGTTGCAGTATGCGCCTTTCGGTGCTATACTTGGCTTGTATGAAATTGCTTTGTTAAAAGGAGAAATTGGTATGACAAAAGGTGAAATTGCAAAGAATAATTTTATGCAGGGTTACAACTGCGCTCAGGCTGTATTGCTTGCATTTTGTGACGATTTGGGATTTGATGAACAGACTGCTCTTATGCTTGCATCGCCGTTCGGCGGTGGAATAGGTAGAATGCGTGAGGTCTGCGGTACTGTTACGGGAATGTATATGGCTTTAGGTCTTGCAAGGGGTTACAGTGACAGCAAGGATAATGCAGACAAAAAGCGTGTCTACACCGAGGTTCAGCAGCTTGCCGAAAGGTTCAAAGAGGACAACGGTTCAATAATCTGCCGTGACCTTCTCGGCATGAGAGCAAAGGCAAAGGACAACCCGACTCCGTCTGAGAGAACAGAAAAATATTATGCCGCCCGTCCGTGTCCTGAATTGTGCAGATATGCAGCGGATTTGCTTGATGAATACTTAAAGAATAAAAAAGGCTGAGGGGCGTTGCTTTGATTTGAAACTTATGCCTGCAAACAGTTGAATTTGGGAGTAAATTGTGATAAAATGTTTAAAATAGGGCATTAGTCTAATGCGGTTAATTTTGAAAATTACCTTGAAAGGGGAATTGTGATATGTGCGGCATAGCCGGCTTTATGGGACAGGTTGAAAACAGAGCCGATGTCATCAGAAATATGACAGAGGTTATCACTCACCGTGGTCCCGACTCGGACGGATTTTTTACGGACGACAATATTTCCATGGGATTTCGCAGACTTTCCATTATTGACCTCGGTGCAGGTCATCAGCCTATATACAATGAGGATAAAAGCCTTGTTCTCACATTCAACGGTGAAATTTATAACTACAAGGATTTGAGAAAAGAACTTATCGCAAAAGGTCATAAGTTCTATACAGATACAGACAGTGAAGTGCTTGTTCACGGCTTTGAAGAGTGGAAAGAAGATATGCTCCCAAAACTCCGTGGTATGTTCGGCTTTGCTATTTACAACACAAAGGATAATTCACTTTTTATTGCCCGTGACTTTTTCGGCATTAAGCCGATGCACTACACTCAGATAGGCAATGACTTTGTCTATGCAAGTGAAATCAAGAGTATTCTTGAATATCCTAAGTTTGAAAAGAAATTCAACAGAAAGGCACTTGATTCCTACCTTTCATTCCAGTATGCAGTTCCGCCCGAAACTTTCTTTGAGGGTGTTTACTGCCTTATGCCCGGTCACTATCTCTGGTACAAGGACGGCGAGGTTGAAACTACCCGTTACTTTGAGGCTCGTTTCAATCCCGATGAAGAAATGACAGAGGAAGAGGCTGTTGACAAGATTGAAAAGGTTTTTGAAAACTCCGTAAACGCTCACAAAATTGCCGATGTTGAGGTTGGCTGTTTCCTTTCAAGCGGTGTTGACTCAAGCTATGTTTCAACATATTTTGCCGACCAGAAAACATTTACAGTCGGCTTTGACTTTGGCGAAAAATATAACGAAATCAGCTGGGCAAAAAATCTCAGCGAAAAAATCGGTGTTGAACACCACACTCACCTTATCTCAAGTGAAGAATTCTGGGACGCTGTTCCGACTGTTCAGTACCATATGGATCAGCCGCTTGCAGATCCGTCATGTATCGCACTTTACTTTGTATCCCGTCTTGCAAGCCATTATGTAAAGGTTGTCCTTTCGGGTGAGGGTGCAGACGAATTGTTCGGCGGTTACACTTGCTACAACGATCCGAGAGTGTTCAAAATTTATCAGACAATTGTTCCGCATTGCATCAGAAAGGCAATAAGAGCAATTTGCAGAAAGCTCCCCGACATCAAGGGCAGAGATTATCTCATCCGTGCCTGTGACAAGCTTGAGGAGCGTTATATCGGTAACGCATTTATGTATGACTACAAGCAGAAGCAGGAGCTTTTGAAAGATCCGTCAATTGCAACACGCCCACAGGATCTTACAAGAAAATATTATTATCGTTGCCGTAAGTATGACGATGTTACAAAAATGCAGTATCTCGACATCAATATGTGGATGGTCGGTGACATCCTTCTTAAAGCCGACCGAATGAGTATGGCTAACTCGCTTGAACTTCGTGTTCCTTTCCTCGATAAGGAGGTTTTCAAGGTTGCGTCATCGCTCCCGACAAAACTGCGCTGCAACAAGCACAACACAAAGTATGCAATGCGTAAGGCTGCCGTTCGCCATATGCCTGAGGCTACTGCCGAAAAAGAGAAACTCGGTTTCCCTGTACCGACAAGAGTATGGCTTCGTGACGAGAAGTATTATAATGTTGTAAAGACTAAGTTTAAGGGCAAAACTGCCGAGAAATTCTTCAATACAGATGTTCTTGTTTCATGGCTCGACAGTCATTTCAGCGGAAAAGAAGATAACAGCAGACGAGTTTGGACAATTTATGTGTTCCTTGTATGGTATGATATCTATTTTGATGAGGACAGCGAAAAGGTTGAAAAGCCTGTAAATCACCTTGATGAACTCAAGGCTGTTGCCGAGGCGAGAAGAGAAAAGCAGATTGACGCTCCCGGTGAGGTAATTATGGCTGCCGCAGAGGAGATTGACGAAAATTACGATGCTCCGAACTTTGGCGTTGACAAGTCAAAAAAAAATGACGAATCTGCCGAAAAAGCGGAAGAACCCGTAAAAGAGGAATCTGCGGAAGATGTGACAGAGAAAGTTGAAGTCCCCGATGACGGCAATGAGCCTGCAATCGTTGAGCCTGAGGAAGAACCCGAGGTTAAAGAAGAGCCTAAAAAAGAGGAGTATGTGAACATCTCAAATCCGGAGGATAACGAGATTTACGACGCTCCGAAAAAGCCGTCAACTCCCCAGGAGCAGATGCAGATGGCTATTGACAGCATTGAAAAAAGATCAAAATATCTTGACGAGCCGAATGTAATTTCAGACGAGGCTGTTGACAATATCGTAAACTCAATCTCATTCTTTGATGATGAGGACGATAAAAATTAATCAAAGTTATTAAAAATAACAAAATAAACAAGGGCAACCTAGGTTGCCCTTGAATTATATTAGATAATTTAAACCACCGCTCCGAGACAGAGAATGTTTTGCAGGATTTTGTATTCTTCTTCAAAATCGGAGAGGGGGAGGGGATTTTTACCGAGCCCCATTTCTATGGTGAGGGCAGGTCGGCGGAATTTTTCGATGAACCAATCCTTAAAGCCGCCGCCTGTGGCAATCTCCTCGGGAAAGGCTATGTTGTAGCCGCTTGCCTGCGAGAACATTGACGCAAGCCGAAAGCTCAGAACGGGTGTGTGTCTGCCGAATGAGCAGTAAATTTCCCGCCCCTGACTGTGCAGAGCGATTGCCCGTTCAAAGTCAATATTACGGCAAAGCGTTGTAAGTGCCTTTGTTTCGGGTTCGCTTTCGGGATGATTGCCGCCGAATCTTGTCGGCGCCGGACACTTGATATTGTTCTTTAATTCAAGCTGTTTAAGTCTGCACCAACCCGCATTGAAATTGTGGTTGATGTCAACTCCACGGGCGTTTGCCTGCCATTTATATGTATCGGTGCAGACCTTTTCGACAAGCGGTTTGTATTTGAATGCGGCGTCACTGCCATGCAAGGCAATTTCCGTGCCGTCGGGATTTACGCAAGGCACAATCGTAAGACCACGAATGCTTAAAAAATTCCCGATTTTGCATCCGCCGACAGTTCTGTCGCTTTCCATTGCTTCACAACATTCTTCAAAAAATTTCAACAGGGCAAGTATTGTGAGGTACTCCGAGCCGTGAAAACCACCGCAGTAGAGTACACGATTCTTGGTGTTGCCGATGTGCAGAACATCAATACCTCTTCCGCACACGCTTTTTCCGGCAAAGCAATGCTTGATGAACTTGTACCTGTCGCATAACTCGTTTATGATTTCCTTGCGTGTTTTGTAATCGGGAAAAACATTATAATCGGGCATAACAAAATCCTTTCCTTTCGATAATTCAATCTTTAAAACGGAGGCATAATTATGGAGCTTTTTGAAAAAACTCTTGACAGCAAGAAAATTTTTGACGGCAGAGTTCTGCATATAGTCCTTGACGAAGTGGAGCTTCCTGACGGTAAAAGGTCAAAGAGGGAGGTTGTCAATCATCCGGGCGGAGTATGCGTTGCCGCTCTTGATGAGGACAATAACCTTTCTTTTGTAAAGCAGTTTCGCTATCCGTACAAGGAGGTTGTGCTTGAGCTTCCTGCCGGCAAGCTTGAAAAGGGTTCTACTCCGCTTGAAAACGGAAAGCGTGAGCTTCTTGAAGAAACGGGACTTGAGGGTTACTCCTACATTTCTCTCGGTCAGGTCTATCCGTCTCCCGGATACACCTCGGAAATTATCCATCTTTATGCCTGTCGGGTAAAGTCACAGGGCGAGCAAAAGCTTGACGAGGGTGAGTTTTTGAATGTTGAAAAAATCTCCCTCAACAAAGCCGTTGAAATGGTGCTTAACAATATGATTCCCGACTCCAAAACACAGATTGCCGTTTTAAAGACTGCCGCACTTTTGAAAAGCGGTAAAATTTAATTTAATCATAGGAAATATATATGCAGAATTTTACTGTTTCAGAACACGAAAAATTGAATACTGCCGTTGCCCTCGGATTTTTTGACGGACTTCACAAGGGACACCGAAGGGTTATTCTCTCGGCTGTTGAGCAGAAGAAAAACGGACTTTTGCCCGTGTGCTTTACATTTGCTCAAAGCCCGAAGGAGGTTCTCGGAAAATCTTCTAAGGGTGCGCTTATGACAACGGAAGATAAGCTGAAAACACTTGAAAGCCTGGGTATTGAACATACCTTCAGTCCCGACTTTAAAAAGCTGATGAATATGTCTGCAAAGGACTTTGTCGAGAAAATTATTTTCGGCGACCTCAACGCAAAATTTGTTGTCTGCGGTTTTAACTATCGTTTCGGAAAAAACGGAGAAGGCAATACCGAGTTGCTCAAAAAGCTTTGTGACGAAAACGGTACAAAGCTTAAAGTGATTGAGCCTGAGCGTGACGATGGCGATGTTGTTTCGTCAACACTTATCCGTCTGCTTATAAGTGAGGGAAGTATTCGTCGTGCGAACAAGCTTTTGTGTTCATATTTTGGTTTTTCTGCCGTGATCACTCACGGAAAAAGACTTGGCAGAGAGCTCGGTACTCCGACAATCAATCAGAAACTTCCCGAAAATCTTGCCGTGCCGAAATACGGTGTTTATGCGTCTGCCGTTACGCTTGAAAACGGAAAGGTCTATTGCGGTGTGACTAATATCGGTGTAAAGCCGACGGTCGGAGGAACAACGCTTTTGAGCGAAACATGGATGCCTGACTTTCACGGCGGTGAAATATACGGTCAGACAGCCGATGTCCGTCTGCTTGATTTCATTCGTCCCGAAAAAAAGTTTGACAATATCACCGAATTAAAAAATGCCATAACCGACAATGCGGTTACGGCAAAAGAGATTTTTGATGAGATGTATAGATACGAAGTCTGAAGTAAGCGTAGTATTTATCTATGGTTGACATCGCAATTCCAGCTTGATACAATACGAGAATACAAGGAAGTTTAAGGCGGTTAGCACTCCCGAAAGGGGGTGATATGCATGACTGAATCGGTTTTGCTGATAATTTTACTTATAGCACTCGCAGAAGTTATCAATAGCATAAAAAAATAATCGCCCGACAGCCTCAAATATCGGACGATTATTTTATATTCGTTTTAAAACCTTGGGACTAACCGCTTTTAACGGTTTTCCTTGTGTTCTTATTATATATTATGCAAAAAGCAATGTCAATATTCCATTTGAATTTTATATGGCTGAAAAATGTTGAGCGGTGACGGAACTTTCCAACACCGCTTTTTTTATTTGAATTCATCGTTAAGAATTTCATCAAGGTTATTGACCATTGCTGTGACGATTTCGTATGAACCGCCGTCTGAGATCGACTTCATAAGAGCGTTTATGTTTTCTTCAAAATCCTTTGGCAAGAGGGTGCAATACTTTTTGCAGAGCTGAACCTGTCTTTTTTCACCGGGGTGTGTCTGACGGTTGAGTGCGAAGATAACATCAAAATAGCTTTCGAGAAAAGCGGTGATTCTGTGATTGACACTGACGATATCGCCACGCTCCTGAGCCTTTTTAATCTGCCTGTCATATGACGGAAGCTTTCCGTTCAAAAGGTTGCGGTTATTTTTGATAATCGCACTGCGGAGATTTTCAGGAAAATCAATCTGCGCCATATCTCTGAATTTTGTGAAAGTGCCTGTCTTGTCAAAAAGAACCTTGCTGTTCTTGATATTGTGCCAAAATGCGGTTGTATAGCCGTTAAAAGCCTTGCCGCCCTTGATTACCGTATCAATATACCGACCGAACCTTTCAACTTCACGGTAGATTATGTCAACGGGAATACCGTTATTCATAACCGTGTTGTCCTCGCTCTCCCAATAATGATTGCCGAATTCTGCAATCGAACAGTATTTTCCGAGGAGATTTTCTCTTGTTTCGGCTGTCGGAATTTCAGCGCAGTAAACATAAATATCGTAGTCCGAATTTTCATCACTTGCACCTGTTGAACGAGAACCACCGAGTGCGACAGCCTCAACCGTATCAAGCGACTTGAGTGCAAGCAAAATTTCTTCAAGGTTTGCGTCCTTAACATTGTATTCCGCAAAATTCATAGTTTTGATCTCCTTTATTTTATGGTATCATATTCCTTTGTCGGATTAAGCCGTAACTTCTGCCGTTTCGGTTGGACTTGTCTTATCTTCAAGCACAACCCTTTTGCCTCTCCAACCGCCCTTTATCCAGCGGATAAACACAACGACGCCTCTGAAAATTTCATCGGCAGCCATGGCAATCCAAATTCCGGTAAGTCCCATTCCGAAATAAATTCCGAGCAGCCAGCCGAGTCCGACACTCAAAAGCCACATTGAAAAAATTGCGAGTGCAGTCGGGAATTTAACATCGCCGGCGGCTTTCATACTGTTGATTATAACAAGGTTTGTTGTTCTGCCGAATTCAAGAATAATCGCAATGAACATAACCGATGAACCGAGTGCGATAACAGCCTTATCGCCTGTGAAAAGTCCGAGTGTAAAAGGCGAAATCAACCAGTTTACAATTGCAACCGAGATTGAAATTATCATACCGAAACGCAAAGTTTTCAGCACTCTGCGGTATGCAAAATCGTAATCGTGAGCGCCTACGCTGTGACCGACAATAATCTGTGTTGCATTTGCAGCGGCAAGAGCAATCATATATGTGAACATTGAAAGCATATTGGCGTAGATTTTTGCGTTGATTGCAACGATACCCATTGTATTGATGAATGCCTGTAAAAACAGCTGTGAACAGTCGTAGGAAATGTTCTCGCCTGCTGTCGGAATGCCGAGTTTAAGAAGGCTTTTGAGAACATCATACGGAAACGGACGAAGATATTTAAGGCTGAACTTGCCTTTGATAACCGTGTAGAAGTATATAACGGATGCAATTACCGCAATAACTCTGCTTCCGCATGTGGAAACAGCCGCACCCGACGCACCGAGTCCGAGAACCTGAAGCGGTCCGTAGAGCAAAAGAGCATTTCCGCAGATATTGATAATGTTCATTCCAAGACCGATAATCATACCGAAAACGGTTTTGCCGTTGCTTGCAAAAATTGAGTTAAAAGCATTAATAAGCGCCTGAGTAAAGATTGTACCGCCGACTATTCGCATATACATATCCGATTCGTCAAGCATTGCCGCAGGCACCTGCATTGCCTCAAGCAGATTTCTGCTGAATATGAATACAACAAAGCTGATTACAATACTCAGCACAAGGTTGAATGACAACGCAACCGTGTAAATCATATTCATCTTTTCCTTTTTACCTGCTCCAAGGTACTGGCTGACGATTATGCCCGTTGCGCTTGATATAATGTTAAAGGCAAGAGTCAGAAAACCGAGAATCTGGTTTGCGTTGCCGATTGCACCAACGGCGGTTTCGTTGTAGTTTGAGAGCATAATCGTGTCAACATAGCCGAGTGAGATGCCGAGCAACAGCTGTAAAAATATCGGCCACGCAAGCTTGATTACGCGCTGATTCATAACTGAATCGTTCGGATTTTTGAGTTTTGAAGAAGTAGCAGACATAATGTAATCTCCGTTGAATAAAATGATTATATAAGTTTTTATGTTTTAAATGTTTTGAAAAAATAAATTCTGTGTAAATTGTGCATTGCCGTTGTTCTGACTGCTTGACCGCCGTGTATTTGAGATGTATAATCTAATTGCGGATGGTTGCAATCTGTCGCAATCTTCAAACTAAGTTCAGATAACCAACGGTTGTTTTCGATAAAATCAGAAAAAATACAACGCAAATGCGAAAGGATAAATAGGTATGAATATATGCGTTTTTGGCTCATCAAGTGAGCAAATTGACAAAATCTATCTCGAATCTGCCGAGCATCTCGGCAAAAAGATTGCCGAAAAGGGCTACAACCTTGTTTTCGGTGCGGGAAAATACGGTGTTATGGGCGCATCTGCCCGAGGCGCATACAGCGCAGGCGGTTACACAATCGGAGTTACACCCGATTTTTTTATTGATGTGGGTGTTGTTTTTGACAAATGCTCCGAACTTATTGTAACAGATACAATGCGTGAACGCAAAGGTATTATGGAAGATAAAGCGGACGCTTTTGTAATCTGTGCCGGCGGTATGGGTACTTTTGAAGAATTTTTTGAGGTTCTCACACTAAAGCAACTTAACAGACACACAAAGCCTATTATTATATATAATGTAAAAGGCTACTATAACTCAATGCTTGCAATGCTTGACAATGCCGTAAGTGAAAAGTTTATGACCAATGCCTGTAACAGACTCTACACGATTGCCGATACCGAAGAAGAGGTTTTCAACCAGCTCGAGAATTATGTTCCGTTCACCTACAATAAATATGAGTTTCTCAAAAAGGACGGTGAGCAGAATGGCTGACCAATGCGAATTTTGTGCAAACTTTGTCAGTGATGACGAATTCGGTGATTATTGCAATATCAACCTTGACGAGGACGAAATGGCAAGGTTTTTAACCCGAAGCACAGACACCTGTCATTACTTTCAACTTTATGATGAGTACAAAATAGTGAGAAAACAAAATTAAATAATTTAAAACAGCAATATAACAAAATAAGTTACACGGTTGTAACTTTTGCCTCAAAATCTATTAAATGTCGTTTGTTATTATTGTAAACCTAAAATCCCCTTAATTAAAGGGGATTTTTTGTTTTTTTATATCATTTTAAAGGTTAGAATATGAATAAAAGACAAGCAGATTAAGTCCGTTAAAATATAATCGAAAAAGAAAAGTTTAGAGGAATGCACAAATGTAATGTGAAAATCTTGTGAATTCATCCAAAAAAAATGACAGAGGACAAATAATTATTGCAAAATGTGCGTTTGAGGTATAGAATATTATTATATTTTGTACAGCGGTGCGTCATTTTAGCACATTATTTTTATGAGGAGAGGGTTTTTATGGGACTTTTTAACAGGATTATTGATAAGATGGTCAGCGACAAAGTTCCATTTAAAAAGAGAAAAAGGCTGATTGTTTTTGTTGCAATCATAACCCTTCTTTCAATGACAACAGCAACGGTTGCGTGGTTCACGGTAAATACATTTGCAGGTGTGGACAAGCTTGACCTCAATATCAGCCTTGCCGCACAACTTAAAGTAAGTATGGAAAACCACGGAAAAGACCTTGAAAAATACGGCAAGGTAATCACAAATGAAATGATTGACGATTACCTTAAAAAGCACGGTTCAAGCCTTGAAGATACGGTGCTTGACCCTGTTACAACAAGAGAGGGTACAGAGTTCACCAATCAGCGTGGCACAGTCAGAGAGCCTAACAAGCACAGCTACCTTGAGTTTGAATGCTACTTCATCGCAACCGAGGAAATGTGGGTTCACCTCACAACCGAAAGCACAAAAGCAGGCGCTGATGACGGTACAAAGGTATCGACAGAATCAACCGGTGCAAAGGCTGATGTAGTAAATTGTGCGAGAGTTGATTTCACAGCCGAGGGAACAGGCAACGGCACAACAATTTATGAGCCGAACAGAAGTACTCCCGTAAACGGACAGACAACTTTTGATTTGCCGTCAGGTTCAATGGTATACTCAAACAACACAAGACTTTTCCATCTTAATCAGCTCGAACCTGTTAAGGTAACAGTTCGCCTTTGGATTGAGGGTAACGACCCCGAGTGTGATGACGATGTTCAGGATGCACAGCTTTCTGTACAGCTTGGCTTTGTCGGATGCGATAAGGACAATAAACCAATATCATAATTAAACAAGATCCCGTAGGGGCGGTCATCGGCCGCCCGCCCTGGAGGAACTGTCATTCAACGCAGATTTCAGACAGGAGAAAAATTATGGGTTAATGAAATACGCACAATCCGACAGTTAAACGATACAACTTTGAGGGGAGAGAAAAACTTGTTCGGAAAAAAGAAACCAAAAATTGAACAACCGATTACTCCCGAGGAGTTAAGTCGCTTAAATGATAAGAAAATGGCAGATGCCGAGATTGAACATTTTCATGTAAAAAATGATTCAATCGAGATTGTAAAATACAAAAAGCGCAGACGGCTTTTGAGTATTATCCTTTCGGTCTGCATAATCATTCTTCTTATTCTGTTCATTGTTTCAACGCTTGTAACGCAATGGGGCGACTTGATTATCAGCATTGATTCTCCTGCCGTAAAAAAAGGTATCGTGCTTAGCGAAGACGCTGACTTCAAAACTCAGTGTGCTTCACTTACTGCGAAGCAGGTTAAGGATGTTACAAACATTACATATGCATGGCTTCCTGTTGACCTTGACACAAGCAAGGACGGTGCACACAACGGCAAAAACTATGTTGCTTATACATTCTATTGTAAAAATAACGGAGAGGTTGAGCTTGACTATGACGCAGTGCTTGAAATCACAGGTGCGGCTAAGTCGGCAGATGAAGCAACCCGAGTTATGATTTATAAAAACGGCAAGAGCTCAATTTACGGCAAAGGTCAGTACAAAGACAGAAGCAAAGCCGAAACCGATTGCACAAAGTTTGTAAGCGATAAGGAAGTTTATAAAACATCAACCGAAAAATTCAAGGTTGGCGATATTGATAAATACACAATCGTAATCTGGATTGAGGGTAACGACCCAGAATGTATCGACGATATCCGTAACGGTCATGTAAGAATGAGAATGCTGTTCTCGGTTCGTGACGATGAAGAATCCACAGCAAAGTAGCGGCGGTCAGTGACCGCCAATCGTCACAAGTGTAAACTTGGGACGACGAAAAACAACGGTTATGGTTTATAAAAAATGTTTTTTACGCAAACGAAACAGGCTTGAAAATTTTAATTATTCACAAGGCGGTGCATATTTCATAACGGTATGCGCAAAAGACCATAGGTGCTTGTTTGGCAGAGTAGATAGCGAATGTCTTGCATTTGATAATGACAAATCAGGGGTATTACTCAATGATGTCGGAAGGATCGTTGATAAAACGATTCACAGCATTGAGTCAGCTTATAAAGGTTTGGTTGAATTAGATAAATATGTTGTAATGCCAAATCATATACATTTTGTTTTGTTTTTGTCAGCGTCTGGTGTGGAAGATTCGATTTCTCCGTCAATATCGCAAATCGTAAGGCATTTAAAATCCATTGTCACCAAACAAGTCGGTTATTCGGTGTGGCAAAAATCGTATTATGACCACATCATACGGAATGAAAAAGATTATAAAGAAATTTGTAAATACATAGACAACAACCCACAAAAATGGGCATTGGACAAATATTTTTGTGAGTGGTGATTGTAGCGGCGGTCAGTGACCGCCAGTCGTCACAAGTGTAAACTTGGGACGAAACGAAAATGTTAATACTTGGTCGTTTCCGTCGGAAACGAATGGCGATCACTGATCGCCGCTACGGTATGACGAAATTATAAACTTGGTATTATGTGCCTCGGCACTGATATAGCAAAAAATCCCTATGGTGTTTTAGGGACAAAAAATTATTTTATTTAGGAGGAATTTCTCTATGAAAACAACATCAAGAAAGAGATTGTTAATCTCTTCCGTAGCAATGCTCCTCGTAGCAATGCTCGCACTTGGTACAGCAACATTTGCTTGGTTCTCAACATCAACAACTGCTAAAGCTAACAACTTGAAAGTTCAGACAATTCAGGCAAGTAACCTTCTTATCAGAAAGGGTACAGGCGGTTCAGCAGCTTCCAAGGACTGGGCAACACAGATTAACTATAACGATGAAAACCCTGCAACACTTGAGCCTGCATCATCTACAGACTTTAAGACATGGTTCACAGCATTAGCTCCTTCATACAACGCAGCAGGTGAAGCTGAAAACAGTATCGCAAAGCTTGACACAACTAATGGTTTTGTTGTTGAGAAGCCTTTCCAGCTTTACTATAAGGCTGATACAGGCGCTGATGATTTGTCTGTAAACTGGCGTCTTGATATTGCTCACGATCAGGAAAGATATGAAGACTTTATCCGTGTAGCTATTCTCGATGAGACTGGTAAGACAGTATTCGTTTACGGTAAAGATGATGATGACAATTCATTACAGCTTAAGAGCGGTTCAACAACTGTTGGTGAGCATTCAGGTAATTCAAATGTTACAACAGTAGCAAAGAATGCATCTCTTACAACATTTAAACCACAGGATATCAAGAGCTACAAACTCGTTGTTTGGTACGAAGGTACTGACCCACAGTGTCTTGATGAAAATGCAATCACACTTAACGATATCAGCCTTACATTCAGCAAGGCAAACCCCTAATTCGTAAATTTATCGCAAAAATCTAAATGCAATGGAGACCCCTTATGAAAAAAGTTGTAAAAAGAATAATAAACATAATAATTGACATTATTGTAGTTTTGATTCTGGCAGTGTCGGTTTTAATCGTTACATTGTCACTAACTTCCAAATCATCAGGGGTTCCCAATATTTTCGGTGTTGCACCCCTCAGCGTTCTGACAGGTTCAATGGAAGATACAATTAATACAGGCGATCTTATTTTCTGTGAGGTTACAAATGATCCTTCATATGAATATAAGAAAGGCGATATTGTTACTTTCTATAAGGATATCAACGGTAATTCCGAACTCAATACTCACCGAATTGTTGAGGTTGTTAAGGATGACAACATTACCTACTACAGAACACAGGGTGACAACAGGAAAACCAACCCGGAGCCCGATAAGGATCTTCAAACCTCTTCAACTATTGTTGCCAAATACACAGGTACGAAGATTGGCGGCGTGGGTAACTTTTTAAGCTTTATCAGAACTCAGCCCGGATTTTTCCTCTGCGTTCTGCTTCCGATGATTATTTTCTTTGTTTACGAGGCAGTCAGAGTTATTCTCAACCTCCTTGCCTACAATAAGGAAAAAACTCTCGAAGAGGCAAAGCTTGCGGTTGATTCCGCCGAGCTTACCGAAGAACAGAAAAAGAGAGCTATTGAGGAATATCTTGCCTCCGTCGGAGAAAATCAGGACAAGGCGGAAAATGAGCCTGAAGTACAAACACCTGCTGACGGTAATAATTCCGCTGATAATTCCGATTAAGTTATGACAAATTTGTCCCTAACGCATTCATAGCGTTTATCGTAACGGTATATTTCTTTCTCAGTATCAAAGCTGAGAAAGAAATACAGTTACATACTGTAGGGGCGGTCATCGGCCGCCCGCCTTGAAGAATCTGTCCTTTAAGACAGATTTCAGATAGGAATTTAGAAATGTGTTCTTACACAAAAGATGAGAGTAGATTTTTTTAAGGAGACGAAGTACCGTGGATACAGTATTTAAATTTCTTTTTGAATTTCTCGGTCAGTTTTTTGGCTCATTATGGTCAATAATCACCGGGTTATTTGGCGGAGTAGGCAATGCCTTTGATTTTTCCGCTTATGTAAACATTATTAATGCCTATACCACGGAGCTTGGCGGCCTCGCATGGGTAATTGCGATTATTGCCATTGTGCTTCTGGTTGCTGTGCTAGCACTTTGCGTATGGCTTATTGTCGTCGCTGTAAAAAAGTTTATTCGTTCGCACAGAAGGAGAAAAGATACAGATTCTCTTGTTAAAGAGGTTCAGGCACTCAACAAAGAGGTTATGAGACTTAACCTTGAAAAGGATAAGATTCTCTCTATGAAGGTTTCACAGATTGGTCTTAACCCCAACGAGATTTCAGAGCTTACAGGCGAAGAAATCGAGTCGCTCAACAACGGCGAAGAAGAGGACACAGGCGAAAGCCGTTTCTACAAGCTTACGGAAATCGACAAGCTTTGGGCAGATTATGTTCCGCCGGTTTATGACAACGATATCACACTTCCCGAGTTCTGTGAGCGTTTCAGACTCTTTGCCTGCTCACAGCTTGGTCTTTACTACGATATTAAGCTTATCAGACTTTTTGTTGCTGCGTTTGCGTCTACCAGACTTATTATCCTTCAGGGTATTTCAGGTACAGGTAAAACTTCACTTGCTTACGCCTTTGGTAAGTTTGTAAACAATCCTTCAATCGTTGCTTCCGTTCAGCCGTCATGGCGCGACAGAACAGAGCTTTTCGGTTACTTCAACGAATTTACAAAGAAGTTCAACGAAACCGAGCTTCTCCGTGCAATGTATGAGGCATCGTATAACGAAAACATCTATGCGGTAATCCTCGATGAGATGAACATCGCAAGAGTTGAGTATTACTTTGCAGAAATGCTTTCAATTCTTGAAATGCCGTCAAGAGATGAGTGGGTTGTTGATATCATCCCGAACTCTTGGCCGTCTGACCCGAAGCATATCGTGAACGGTCAGCTCAAAATTCCGCCGAATATGTGGTACATCGGTACTGCGAATAACGATGACTCGACATTTGCTATCACAGATAAGGTTTATGACCGTGCTATGCCGATTAACATCGACACAAAGGGTGTTCCTTTTGAAGCACCTCTCACAGACTCTGTATACATTTCATACAAACATTTTGAGTACATCCTCAATGCCGCTAAGGTTCAATTTGTTGTTTCGGAAGAGAACCTCAAAAAGATTGCCCTTCTGGATGATTATGTTATTGAGCATTTCCGCATAGCTTTTGGTAACCGTATTGTAAAACAGCTTCGTGACTTTGTTCCTGCTTATGTCGGAACAGGCGGTACAGAGCTTGACGGTCTTGACTATGTTCTTGCCCGCAAGGTATTTAGAAAATTTGAGTCACTCAATCTTTCATACATTCGTGATGAAATAGATGGCCTTTGTGCGTATATTGACGAGCTTTTCGGCGAAGAAAATATGACTGAGAGCAAGGATTATCTCCGTATGCTCAAGAAGCTTGTATAATTTTAGCAATTCAGGGCGAACTCTGTTCGCCCTTTGCTTGGTGAAAGGACTTCGTTCCTTTAGCGGTAAAACTATCTGATTGGAGAAAAATCAATGGCTGATTTTGGTAAATATTTCAGAGCATATATGTATATGCAGGACATTCTGAAAAATGATTTTACTTACAATTACATAACAGAAGGCCTTAAGGACGGCGATAAGGGCGAGGATAAGCTCGACGGTAAGACCAACGAAAAGGTAATTGATATGGAATGGGTTGTTGCCATTGAGGAAACACTTCCGTACATTCAGAAAGCAATAGACGAACAGCGCCGTTTTATTAAGCAGGTTGACAATGTTGTTAGAGTTGAGCTTGCAAAAAAGATTGGCCCCGAGTCGGTTAAGCACCTTTCGCAGCACACTAACTTTATTGCCAAGGTTGAGGGTGATATGGTAACGCCTAACAAAATCCTCACAATCGAGCGCGAAGAAAGCTTTGCTATTTATGAAAACCGTGTGCTTATGACGCTGATTCGCAAAGCGCTTCATTTTGTTGACGATAAATATTCAAAAATGAAAGATGTGCCGAACGACAGCTATAATAAAATTTCTATGGTTCGCCACATTGATTTTAATGAGAAAAAAGTAGATTTTAATCTTAACTATATAAATGAATCTCACGAAACTCTTGCAGATGACCTTGATGTTCTTGATGTTTCTCAGCTTTCGGACTTTGACCGAATCAGAAGAATCAGAACAACCCTTAATGAGTTTTTAAACACTCAGTTGATTAAGGAAATCTCAAAAGAGCCTGAGGTTCGTCCGCCGCTCATGCAGACCAACCTTCTCAAAAAGAACCCCAACTTTAAAAGAGTGGTTGAGCTGTGGAACTTTCTCGACAGTTACAAGCGTAAAGGCTTTGAGGTTGTAAGCGAGGAATACAACGGCAAAATGACAGATACTGTTCAGCAGGATGTTTACTTTGCGATGGGATTCCAGCATTTTATGATGTCTATTGCTACAAACCCGGCACTTCGTTCAATCCTTAAGGAACAGTACGACGCTGAAAATGCACGAATTGCCGAGGAAGAATCAAAGCCGCAGAAGACCCGCGAGGCGGTTATGAAGGCACAGCTTGATGCTGTTCGTAAAGAGGAGATGGAAATCCGCCTTCGTGAAATCCGTGAACGCGAAAAGAAAATTCTTGACCTCACGAATGAAATCAAGAATTTAAAGGTTATAATTGATCAGAAAGAACAGCAGATTCTCACTCTTAGGGGCAGGGTTTCTGCTCTTGAAGACCAACTTGAAGAGGTTAAGAAAGAGCTCCAGCAGACAAAACTCAAGTTGATGGAGGCAGAAAAGAGAATTGCCGAGCTTGAGGAAGAAAATCAGCAGTTAAAAGATACTATTGAAGAGTTGAATAAAACGATTGATGAACTCAATCAGACTATTGACACACTCAATAAAAAAATAGTAGAATTAAATGACAGAATTCTCGTGCTTGTGCAGGAGAATGCTCGTTTGCAGACAAAGGTGAAAGAGCAGGAAACTGTTATCGCCGAGCAGAAGGCTCATATTGCAGAGCTTGAAACTCAGGTTGCTGAGCAGCTTGCAAAGATTACGGCTCTTACGGAAAACCTTGAAAAATGTCATGCGCAGATTGAAGAGGATAACCGCAGGATTACCGACCTAACCGAGAAAAATGAAAATCTTACGGAAACACTTCAGAATGAGCGTGTTCAGCACAAGGAAACAGTCAACAAAATGAATGCCGATTTTGCTGAAGAAAAACAGCAGATGAACGATGCTCATTCGGCAGAGGTTGAATCGCTTAACCATAAATTCAACGATGCAGAGGCTGAACATAACACTTATGTAGCAAAGCTGAATGCGGATTTTGCGGCAAAGGCAAATGAAACAGAGCAAAAGCATCTTAAAGAGCTTGCAGATAAAGAAGAGACTCACAAGAATGAACTTGTTGAAATTAAGGAAGCCAACCTTAAATCATCAGCCGCAAGCAATGCCGCTCACGCTTCTGAGCTTAAAAAGGCTTATAAGTCGGTTGACAAAAAGGTTGAGCTTGCAGAAAAAGCTTGTGAAAAGCGTATGAAAGCCAAGGTTGCCGAGGTTAAAAAAGAGGCTCAGGCTGAAATTCGCAAAGCCGAAAAGAAAGCAAGCGAAAAAATCAGCCTTGCTAAGGATGAAATTAAATCTGTCAAGGATACAGGCGATTTGTTCGTTCGTGACTACGGCTTCGGCAGTGTTGCAGTTGTTTCAAAATATGCCGAAGAGCTTGCAAAATTCGGCAAGCTTTCAATCGCAGACGAGCTTATAAACGCACAGAAAAGCGTAAGATCTCTTTGCATATGCAGAAGTAAAAAGGGTGTTGTGCTTGCAGGCTTTTCACAGAGCAGCGCAAGCGTATATAATGTTTATAAAAAGCAGGCAGATCTTACTGTTGCATTTAACGATTTGTGTTCAATGCTGAAAGGTATGAGCAATCTGCCGATTGTAATTACATTCTCCGGTGTTGACAGACCGTTTGTGATGAATTTTGAAAACATTGTAAGAGATGCAACCAAAAGAAAAACAACTGTTTTCCATAACAAAACTCTGAAAGCAAACGGATTTGTTTCAGTTTACTTTGGTAAAGAATAAGGGGCAAAAATGAAAAACTCTACTGCGCCCAACAGAAAAACGGGCAGAATGATTGCTAAAAATTTAATAGTTCTGTTCACTGTTGCACTTGCCGGCTTTTGCGGCATTCAGGCGTGGTTTACGGATAAGCGTTCAGCCGAAGCCAACGGTATAGAGGTTGAGTGTCAGGCACCTGACGGTATTGAAATTGCTGTTGTTGGGCACGGTGCCCCTGCTCCTGCCAATGATAAATATACAGTGGGTAATATTACGCTTAATAAAACTAATTGCAAATTTCTTGAGAACCTTCAGTTGACCGAAATAACCGGTGACGGCACATTTTTTAGAAAACCGGCTTTGATTCAATCAGGCGGTCAAGCCCATGTTGATACAAAAGCAGAGTGGAGTGAGCCTACTGCAAATGAGCATTATTTGTCATTTGACCTTTACATTCGTTCAAAATCGCAGTATAATATAGCGATAGGCAAAAAATCAACAATAAAACCGGATGCTCCTCAACTCACAAGTCAAGACGGTACGGGCATTAAAAATAAAAGCAAGTACGGTAATTTTTCAAGAGATTCCGTAGTTGGTGCAGTAAGATTTTCGGTTGTTGACTATAAATCCGCTCCTCCTTTAAAAAAGCTCCTGTGGTTGCCGGCTCCGAATATCTTGTTGGAGCAGACGACTGACGAGTACACTTTGTCAGACGATATGCCAAGCGGAGAATCGTACAGTCATGTATACTATGACACGAATAGAGTACAACACACAGTCAGCAGTACTGATGTTGATAAGGCGTTTGTTGTGAATAATGATGGTTTTGACGGCGGAAAATTTACCTATGAGCTTGGTCAAAACCAAAACATTGCACAACTTAAAAAGTCCTCAGATACCGATACCGATCCATACTACGGCGACTACGGCGCTATGGTAACCTGTAATATGTGGATTGAGGGCGAAGACGCAGAGGCAAGACTTGCTCTTGTAAACGGAAAGTTTAAAGTTAATCTTGTATTGACAAAAGAAAGTTGATTTTATTTAAAGTAGGAAAGGGGAATTTTTGATGAAGTTGAAAGATAAGTTTTGTGACTTTCTCAACGGTTTAGTTGACTCAAGACTGAATAACACAAAAAAGGTCACGACTTCATATGTTGCTCTTTTTCTTGTTTTAAGTATTTTCGCAGTATCTACCTTTTCATGGTTCACAATAAGAGATACGGCAACTATTGATTCAGATCCCTTTTCTCTTGAATCTGCTGCCGGAATGAGAGTTAATAAGGGTGAAGAAATAAGAAATACAATCACCGTAAAGGACGCAAAGCTGAAAGAAGCATCAAGTGTTGACGGTCGTAATATGTTTTTTCCTGTAGATCGCGGATACGGCGTTGAAGGACAAAGCGTTGACACAAGCGAAATGAAATTTCGTGAAGGCACAGTAGGAGATAAAAATAACGGATACATATACAGCGATTTTACCCTTACCGGTCAAACAGGCGGTCAGGTTGAGGTATATGTAAAAAGTTACAAAGTTGAGGTAACAAATAAATATACAAAAAAGACAGAAGTTTATGACGGTGCAACACATATTACTGTTGACGGCAACAAAAAGCCATCGACATATCTGGCATATCAGAATCCTTGCCCAATAAGGATTGCATTCATCAGAAACAGTGCTGAGGCTTCGACCGTTATTGATCCCACTGCAATTATTGACAGCTACGCTGACGAATGTCAGGCAGTAAGCTCTGTTAATTCGCTCGGCTCGGCAACAACCACTCAAGCAAAGGGCAGGTCATTTTCCGACTACTATTTCGGTACAGGTGCTCCTCTTTTTACTCTTGACGGTCTTAAATCCCAAAACATAACCATGGTTGCTTGGCTTGAGGCAACCGGAGAGAACTGTGACGCTTACGAGGGTCAGAATGTGTCAATTACAGTTGAACTTGAAAGTAACTGGAAAGATATGGAATATGTTACTTTCGTTGACAAAACAAAAGGTGATGCTGACAATGACGAAAATACGGAACTCATGTGGGTTGGCAATGCCGGATGTTTCCTTGTTATGACCTATTATGACGAAAACTTTCAAAATCCAAAGTCAGTAGTAATGAGTGCGTCAAAGACTAAGGTTAATGCTGAGGGAAAACCACAACCTATTGAATGGATAGCTTATCTGCCAAAGGATAAAATAACAAACATATCTTTTATGCGATATAGTAAAGTAAAAGAGAAAATTAAGCTTGACGGAACTAATGAGGTTGAGGTAGGCAGAATATATAATGTATGGCATACAACAGCTGAAGTAAATGATTGGATTAAAGCAAATAATAGTGGCAAAGGTGAAAAAGCGTTTAATTGGTCACATCAAATAAATAAAGAACACGGTCTTCAGACATACCGCACAGATGACGGAACTGCAACCGGAAATAAAGAAAATACCTATTATGCCGTACACGGTAACGGTTACGGCGATACCCCTACTGTTGCTGAAAATGTTGCCCCCTGTATCGGATATTGGGGTACAAAGTATCCCAACAGTTCAGGTGGCAGTGTTGAACCGACTACAACCGAACAACAGCCGACAACCGGAGATGCATATGCAGAGGCGGATATCGTAATTGATAACAAATTATGGTTTAATGATTATAATTGGTATAACGGCGGCGGAGGTCTGAGAAATCTGCTTAGTCAGAATGTTTTTGTACTAAAAGCCGTATTTAGCGATACACACGGTAATGAAACCGCTTATGCAATGAAACCGGAGAGCAGCGGAGATAAGTGTAAACTAAATAGGACAAGTGTTAAAGCCGGTTCGAAGCTTGTAAGATTTGATTTGTATATTTCTGATACAGATACAAAAAAATGCGGATATGATGTGCCTGATAACATTCAGCATACATTTGTAGTGCGTGAAGGTGGCAGTTCTTATAACATATCCTATGAATTGGTAAATGAAGGATCTGGCAAAATAATAAAAGTAGGCAATTGGGAAAATTAATTGATTAACACATTAAGGAGGTGTCACGATGAGAGAAAGACTTGCTCTTTTAAGGGAGTATTTGAAAAACAGACTTGCATTTGGCAAGAATAAAAAAACAAGAAAAGGTTTTATACTCACTATGGTGGCACTTGTTGAAGTACTTGCCATATCGGTTGTGTCCGTTTCGGCTTGGGTTGAAACTATTTCAACAATCACAATTAAAGCTGAGGGCGCAAAAATTGACAACTATGTTTATACTAATGCCGATATTGGCAGTGGTAATGGTTATTCAGGCAAAACCATTGACTTGACTAAATATTTCCGTGCTGCGGGTGGAGTGCATCTTGCTTCGGCTTCAAGTGCTGACGGTGAAAATATATTTTTCCCGATAAAGAAATCGGATGTTTCTGATTTTGGTGCTAATTCTTACAGATGTGCGGATGTAAACGATAAGAATGTTAATTATATTGACTTTTCATTTAATGTAAAGGTTGATAAAACCTTTAACGCGAATCATGCAGAGTTTTACCTTGATCAAGTACCTAAGATAACTATAGGTGGTGCAGATGTTTCAGGAAACCTTGTAAGAATGGCAATTACAGATACCGATACTCAAAATACGGTTGTATGCGGTTCTGAGGCAAGTAATAAAAATGTTGTCAGTAAAGCAGAGGGCAATCAAACTCCTGAGACTGTTCGTGCTTTTAGCGATTTTGTTGTTAATCCTGAATCTGAACCAACCGAGTTGTTTAGGGTTGATAAAGGAAGCAGTAAAACAATAAATATTAAAGTGTGGCTTCAGGATGATAAGGCGACTACTGAATATGCCGGTAAAACTGTTTCAATATCTGGTGTTAATATTGTAACTCAGAACAAAAAAGGCAATAAAGTGTATTTTGTTGACCGTACCGTAAATGAAGATATAAAAAATTGGACAAAGGGTGTAACATTTCAGCAGGGTGACAAAACTCCTGTAACGATGAAGTTTAATGAGAATTCGCATACATATTCCTGTGAATACACACCCGCCGCTGGCGATACAATAGTTAAGTTCACCTCGGGAAGTGTCACTTGGTCTACTGATATGAAGTCGCTCAATTCAGGCGACAGTATGTACTACACCGCCTATGGCAATCATAATAGCAGTAATGCCGGATACGGTACATGGGGCGAAGTGATTGAAATCAGTGTTTCAAGCAAAACCGATGTACTCCCTGATACAGGCAATGTTTCAAGTGTATATATGGTTCCGGATAAAAATGACTCTTACAGTAAAGTTAGAATGCCATTTACTAATGACAGGAATAAATGGGTCGGTTATATTGCAAAGGAAAAGGCAGACGACATGACTTTTTCTTTTACAAATAACAATAAAAAATATGAAATTCCTGCTCCTAACAGAGGCAATTCAACGCATTTTGTTGTTACTTCTGCTAAAACAGGTTATTGGGATCCACCTGCTACTATTACTGTTACTGCAGGCAAGAATGATGCAGGAGATCCTAAAGTTAGTTATGATAGTTTGGTAAGTACTACAATTTCTGTAACCCCCGGTACAAAGGTTAAGCTAGAAGCAAATCCTAAAACAGGTTTCGTATTGAAAAATTGGGTAATCAGCGGTACAAGTACCGTGGCAGACGGCATTGACAGCAACGGTTATTTTACCCCGACAGCTTCAGGTAACTATAACTTTACAGCCGTTTATGCTGAGTCGATGACATTTGAGGCTTATGTCAGAACATATGACGGTAAAGTTCTTTCTGAAAGCACAACGGGCGGTTCAGTTGAAATTAAGTGTGGAAACCAAAATTCGACTGTAGATTCCAAAGATGTAACACACATTACACTCAATGCTGTTAAAGGCAGCACAGTTACATATTACGCAAAAGCTAATGACGGATATGTTTTTGACGGCTGGTACACAGATGCAGACTGTAATAGTGTACCGGAGAATTTGAGCGATAAATATGAATTGGCTAATGTTGAGACCTCCAAGAAGTTGTATGCGAAATTCAAAGTTGATATTTATACTGTAAAAGCATACGCTCAGCACGGTAACAATCCTCCTTCCGGTGATGCCGGTAATGTATCTTTTGATAATAATAATTATGCGTCTGAAGTAACAACAACGGTAAATCGTAACGGAGAAGTTACTTTTTATGCTAAGCCTGAAAAAGGCTATGCTTTTATCGGTTGGTATGCGACTAAGGATGCAGCAGATCCGAAGGTAGCGGTTAAAGATTGTACATTAAATGGTGACGTCTATTCTACAAAAATTAATATACCATATTCCGATGTAAAGACATATGAACTGTACGCAAGATTTAAGGCTTTGTATACGGTAGAAGCCAAAGCGATGTACAACAACGAAAATGTTGTTACAGCCGGTACTGTAAAGGTTGGCAACGAAAAAGCCGATAAAATTTCATCTAAACCTGTTATGGAAGGCAATGATGTAAAAGTTGAGGCAATTGCCAAAAAAGGTTACAAGTTTGCCGGTTGGTATACGGACGAGATTTGTAGTAAACCGTATTTCAAGGAAAACAACAATGTTTCACCTATAACCTTAAATAAAGTTAGCGAGGGAATCACTCTGTATGCTAAGTTTGTGAGCGATTCAACTACAATCTACTATTATAACTCTAATGGCTGGGAAAACGTCTATGCGTATATGTGGGGCGATGGTAACAATAATAATAATAAGGGCAGTGACGAAAAATTCGGAAAGCCTATGACGTGTTCAGGCGGAAAAGTGTGGGAATACTCATATTCTTCATCTGAGAGTTGGAAAAATGTTATTTTTTCAAATGGTAACACTGGCAATGGTAATCAAACCGGCGATATACCTTTAGATCAAGGCCAAAAATATTATAAGAATGGCTGGAAGCCAAGCAGTGATATTAAGCATACAGTTACTGTTTCAAATGTAGAGAATGCTGATATTACTGTTACCGCAGGTTCTAATACGATAGCAGAGGGCCGTTCACTTGAGGTTTATGACGGTACAAGTCTTACTCTTAATGCTGCAAATATTGCAGGCGGTAATTATTGTAACTTTATTGTAACTCCTACACCGTCAGGTGAATCAAAAACACTTGAAGGTAATCCTTCAACCTATCTTGTCGATGGTTCAGACATAACTGTAAGTGCAACGTTTTCTTCATCCTCATCTGTCAAGACATTCTATTTTGAAAATTCTCTTGTTGGTTGGAATGACGTTAGATTGTATTGCTATAAAGATGGAAAAGATGCAGTTGGGTATGATAAATGGCCAGGTAATGAGTTGATAAAGTGTACTCAAAAAAGAAACAATCATGATGTTTATTGTATTAAAATTGATACTTCAAAAGTAGACTATGTGATTTTCAATAATAATGGTAATGGCTCACAGTCGGAGAGTATAAAATTAAGTAAATTTAAAGAAAATAATGCGAACGGTTGTAGCTTTGTTAACAATAATAATAATATTACGGTTAATGAGTATTTTACCGTGCCTTAAAACCGTGATTTATAACACATTATACTGAGACGTTAATAATTGCTATGTATATTTGCTTGAATGCCTTTCGTAAGTCTAATTTGGAGGTGAAACCATGAAGAAATCTAAATTTACACTTGTTATTGTACTCGGACTTGTACTGTGTTTGTTGTGTGGAACAACTACGACTTTTTCGTGGTTTAATCGTCCTGATGTGCAAAAGGGCGACTCCCTTTCTTGGCGCGGAGATTACAATGTGACAAACGGAGAAAATATTACTGCTGTTACTTATGATGCTTCAAAACCTGACGGCAGTGAATATAATACTGTTCCGTTTGATTTTAGTGGTTCGACAACTGTTCCCGCCCATGAAACAAAATATTTCTGTACAGAGGTAAAGAACACGGGAACGGCATCGCAGTCAATTTCTTTGTTCCTTAATAATTCGGAAACTAACAAACTTTCTGTCGGTGTGAACAGCCCCCTCAGAACCTACAGGAGATTTACCTCCGATTCACAAACAACATCTTATGTTACCAAGACACCGAGTAATGTGAATAAGAAGAATTTGTATATAGCTACGAATGTGGATGACCCTACGAAGTACACTATGCACACTTGGAAGAATGTAGATACCGATCCTACTGATAAAGAACTTAGCGGATACATTGAAGGTGAGTCTGTTAATTATGATAATGTAGATTATAAAATATCATATGTTACAATTCCTATGGAACACGACCACGCGAAGCTCTGGCATGATAATGGTAATTCTAAAGATTGGTTCGGTTTTGATTTAAAAATTACAGATCAGAATAATACTTATGTTTTTAAAGCAGATAAATCTACAGCTATGAAACAGTCAGCTCAGTCTGCCGGAATTTCAAGTTTTTATTCTAAAGCAGAAGCTGTAGTAGGTGAGACATTTGACTTAAGCGCAACGGCACAGGGTACGGTGATTTACACATCGTCAAACACTGGTGTCGCGACAATTGACAATAACGGTAAGGTTACTGCCAATAAGGCAGGCAATACTACTGTTACTGTTACATCTACGGGTGCGTACGGTGATAAAATAACGGCAAAATGTGTGCTTACCGTAAGCAAAAAACCGGCTAAAAGCTTGTATATTCCGATTGTTACGAATATGAAGATTGAAGGCAAAGCCGACAACGATCCTGTTGTTACAAAGGTGTATTGGTATATCAAAAACGATACAGCATCCGACGCTGAATATTCACTTGGCGATCTGCAAATTTCACTTTAAAATTTTAGATTTTTAAATTTACAAAAGGGTTGTTTTTACAGCCCTTTTTTATTATAATTTATAATCGGTAGCAGAGAATAAAATCCGCCCGTAAGCAAGGGTAGAAAAAATAGATAGTATTTGCAACAAAATCCGATAAATGTTGCAAAGTTGTTGTTATTCTGTAGGGGCGTTCATCGGACGCCCGCAAGTAACCGCACAAATTATATGTAAAACATATTTTATAAATGCCACAATGTAATTGTTATACTGTAGCGGCGAACCGTGTTCGCCAATCGTTTTGGTTGTAAAACCAAAACGAACATATACGCATTTTCGTTATATAAAATAATGTGTTAATAAACAAATAGTTTGTGTCAGGTCTCCGGTTCGTGTGCATTGCACACGATTGCACGCAATTTCGTGCAAATTTGGATGCATGATTTATGCTATATCAAAACATAAGTGTATGAACATATTATACACTACTTTTAGCATATCAAAAGCTATGTGGATAAACAAATAATTTCATCAAGGCGGGCGGCCAATGACCGCCCCTACTGACACGAACTGAGAACGGCAACTTGCCGTGGAGGAATTTATGGATAAAAATAACGATTTTGAAAATGCGGTTGAAGTGACATCTGTAACAACCGAACACCCCAAATCAAAAAATAGAATAAAGAAAAGGCATGAATCAAAGCTCCGCAAAACCCTGCGGATAATTAAAAATATAATTTGCTGGGGAGTGCTTGCAATACTTGTGCTGACCGTAATTGTGTTTATGGGTTCAAAGGTGAACGGAAAAACACCTTCGCTTTTCGGATATTCCGTACTACGAGTTTCAACGGGCAGTATGCAGCCCGAGCTTATGATCGGCGATGTTATTCTCGGAAAGAGCGTTGACGATCCGACCGCCCTCAAGATCGGCGATATTATCACCTATCGTGGCAGTGGGCAGACCGAGGGACTTCTCGTGACTCATAAGGTTGTAGTTGCACCGTATAAAACAGCTGACGGCACATATAAGCTACAGACAAAGGGCATTGCAAACGATGCTCCCGACCCTGAAATTTCAACCGAAGATGTGCTTTATATTATGGTGTGCAAGCTTGGATTCATTGACACATTGTACAACCTTTTCTTCTCACCGTGGGGACTGCTGATTTTTATTGCGGCGCTGCTGCTGATATTCATTGATGAGCTTATCGTTATAATACGAATACTTACGGGACATGACAAATCACCGAAGGACAGCGACATCAACGAAATTATAGACCGTTTGCAGAAGGAAAAATTGCAACAAAAGGCTGAATCCGACAACGATACAAAATCGGAAGAATAAATAAAAGCTGAATATATTTAATTTCGGACGAAAGGAAAATTCTCTTTTCGTCCGTTTTTTGTTGGCAAAAAAGACAAAGCGGAAAAATGGTGAAAATAGCTTTTATATGGGCTAAAATCGGCTTTTTAGTTGCATTTTTGGGCGATTTGTGGTATATTTTATACGGTCAAATTTGACCGTAACATACTGATTGCGTTTAGAAATTGATATGTTAAGGGTGGTTTCATGGATTACAAATTAATAGCGCTTGACATTGACGGTACGCTGACAAACTCCCAAAAGGAGATTACTCCTCGTACAAGATATGCTCTTATGGAGGCGCAGAAGCAGGGCAAGAAAATTATTCTTGCGTCAGGCAGACATCCCGTAGGAATTATGCCGATAGCAAAAGACCTTATGCTTGACCGTTTCGGCGGTTTTATTATGGCTTTCAACGGCGGCAGGATTATCAATTGCGAAACAGGCGAAACTATGGTGAGCAAGCTGTTTCCGCTTGAATATCTTCCCGACATTGTGAATGTTTTGAAGGATTCAAACATTACAATCAACACATACGATGACAGGCGAATCATCTCGGATAATAAGGTGAACGACTATACCTATGTTGAAAGGGACGTTATCAAGGCCGAAATGGTTGTTGTTGACGATTTTATCTCATCTGTAAGATTTGATATCAACAAAATTCTTCTTGCAGGCGAACCTGATGAGCTTGATAAGTATCAGAAAATTCTTGCAGACCGTTATGACGGCTTGCTCGATGTATATAAAAGCGCACCTTATTTTCTTGAGATTATGCCGTTTGGTGTTACAAAAGGCTCAATGCTTCCGCTTTTGCTTGATAAACTCAAGATTAAAAGGGAAGAGCTTGCCGCTTTCGGCGACAACTACAACGATATGACAATGATAGGTTATGCAGGCTTCGGCGTTGCAATGGGTAATGCCGAAACCGATGTAAAGAAGATTGCCGATTACATCTGCGAATCAAACGATAACGACGGTATTGCAAACACACTTGATAAATTCGTTTTAAAGCAATAGTCGCAAAGTTTGAACCTAATATAAGCTTGAAAATATAAAATATAATTTAACGGAGCGTCAGATTTGACTTAACCCTTTAAAAGAGTTGAAAAAACAGAATCTGTCGCTCCTTTTTGTATATAATAGCCAAATTGAGGGCTTAATCTTTGGCGGCATCAAAGTTGTAATAATTCTATAAAAGAAAAATATATGAGGCTGTCTAAATTATAATATAATTGTATGTTATGTTGTACAAAGTATAACAAAAGGAGGAAAATCTATGGCAAAAATCAAAAAATTGCTTGCTTTGATTTTGTCGATTTGCGTAATTTGCACGGTATCTGTTATGTCCGTAAGTGCGGCTAATACAGATGACGATAACGACACTTCGGCATCAAGCACAATCACAGTACATTACTACTGTGAGGAAGGCACGCCCACAATCTATTATTGGAACAGTCTTCCGAAAAACATCAGCACGGAGTACCCCGGCGTTAAGATGACTTCCGAGGGAAACAACTACTACAAGTACACTTTCAACGATGTAACAAAAATCAATATGATGTTTGTTACAAACGGAAAGCAGTCTGCGGAACTCACAAGAAACACAGGCGAGTGGTGGTACAAAAATAAGAGATGGTCAAGTAAAAATCCTGAGGATATGCAGGAATTTGACCGTGTTGACATGCGTGAAGACACAATTTATTTTGTAATCACAACCCGTTTCTATGATGGCGACACAGGTAACGATGTTCATTGCTGGGACGACTCACAGGCAAACAACCCCGACAGCGATCCCGCATGGCGTGGTGACTTCAAAGGTCTTATCGACAAGCTTGACTACATCAAGGCTCTCGGATTCAGCGCAATCTGGATTACTCCTGTTGTAACAAATGCGTCAGGCTACGATTACCACGGCTACCATGCAATGGACTTCTCAACAGTTGATGTTCGTTATGAGAGCGACGGCGCTACATATCAGGATCTTATTGATGCCGCTCATGAAAAGGGCATCAAGATTGTTCAGGATATCGTAGTTAACCATTCAGGTAACTTCGGTGAGGCAACTCTTGCTCCTATGTTTACAAAGGAATACGACTCAATTCAGGATCTTGCTTCTGTAGATTGCATGAAGGTTATTGAGGGAAGCGACTTTGATAAAACATTCCCGAACTACGATGACCTTGAGCCTAAGTATCAGTATGCCGCAAGACTTAATATCATGAAGGATACTAAGGAGCTTGACTCCGGTAATCACGACACGGAAAACTACTATCACCACTTCAAAGACCTCAGCTGGGAAAGCCCGACTGTACAGACAGGTCAGATTGCCGGTGACTGCGTTGATATCAACACAGAGAATCCTACAGTTGCTAATTACCTTAACGACGTTTATAACAACTATATCAACATGGGTGTTGACGCTTTCAGACTTGATACTGAAAAGCACGTTTCAAGACTTACACTTAACCAGTATTACTTCCCGTCATGGCTCAAGACAGGCGGTAAAAACTTCTTCATCTTTGGTGAGGTTTGTACTCGTGTAAGTGAATTCTGGAACCACAACATTCCTGCAATTTCAGCTCCGTTCTATACATGGGCTGAATCAGACAGCCAGTACATCGATTCATTTACAAATGATCAGGCTGCAAACATTAATCTTACACTTAAGCACTATGACAGCAACGCAAGTACAGCAAATCAGCCCACATCTGATAATGTTTATCTTGACGGTCTTAAGTATCACACACCTGATTACAGCAAGTCAAACGGCACAAGCGTAATCGACTTCCCGATGCATTGGAACTTCTCAAATGCAAGCAACGCATTTACCCGTGCTTGTGAAGAAGATCCGTACTACAATGACTCATCATGGAATGTAACATATGTTGATTCTCACGACTACGGTCCTGATATGGACAGCCGTTACGACGGCGGTACACAGTCATGGGCTGAGAACCTTGATGTACTCTTTACTTTCCGTGGTATTCCGTGTCTTTACTACGGTTCTGAGCTTGAGTTCCAGAAGGGTGTTCCTATGGACGTAGGTCCTAACGCACCTCTTTCAACAACAGGTCGTGCATACTTCGGTGACTACCTCGAGGGCGACGTAACAGCTACAGACTTTGGTACATATTCTAATGCAAGCGGTGCTGTTGCAAGCACACTTGAAGCACCTCTCGCTGTTCATATTCAGCAGCTCAACCGAATCAGAAGAGCAGTTCCTGCACTTCAGAAGGGTCAGTATACAAGAAGCAAGACTTATGTTGACGGTAATATGGCATTCGTTCGCCGTTACACACAGGGCGCTACAGACAGCCTTGCTTGTGTAACTATCTCAGGCGGTGCTACATTCAAGAACCTTCCTAACGGCAAGTATATTGATGCAGTTACAGGCGATGTTAAGTATGTTACAGACGGCACACTTACAGTATCTTCTGTTGGTAGGGCTAATATGAGAGTTTATGTTTGCTGTGCAGACGGTTTCACCGGAATTGACGGTCAGATCGGCACTAACGGCGCATATCTCAAGTAATAAAATAATGTTGTTTTTTACGGAGCAGGTTTTTCCTGCTCCGTATTTTTCTGCCCTAAACCCTCAAATGACGGATTGCAGATTTATATCCGTCAAAATTATACTTCATTTATAAATAAACATCCCAAAAGTTGCATAATGATGAATAAAAAGACAGAAAATTATGCAAATTCTACATATAAGGTTAAAAATCGTTATGACACTTCTGCAAGAATTGTACCTTTTCTTTTTTTAAAAAATGTGCTATAATATATAAAATATAGTTTCAATTTATTGTGAATTTTAAAAAGGAGTGTTTTTTATGACAAACAGCGAGTATTCGGACGTTACACCGCAGATTCATGCTCTGGCTCAGAAAATGACGCATAACTCCGTTATTGATACAGATTTATACAGCAAGTACAATGTAAAAAGAGGTCTGCGTGACCTTGACGGTAAGGGTGTTCTCACAGGTCTTACATATATTTCTACAATCACACAGAATAAGCTTGTTGACGGAAAGCTTGTTCCTTGCGAGGGTGAGCTTCGTTACAGGGGCTATAATGTAAAGGATATCGTTGACGGTATTCTTGAGGATGACCGTTTCGGTTTTGAAGAGGTTACATATCTTCTTCTCTTTGGCGATATGCCTAACGAAGAACAGCTTAAAGACTTTAAGAAGCTTCTTGTTCAGTACAGAACCCTTCCTCAGCACTTTGTTCGTGATGTTATCCTCAAGGCCACAAGTAACGATATGATGAATTCAATAGCAAGAAGTGTTCTCACACTTTTCTGCTATGATAAGAACGCTAACGATACATCAATCGACAATGTTTTAAGACAGTGTATACAGCTTATCTCCGTATTCCCTCTTTTGTCGGTTTACGGCTATCACGCATATAATCACTATCAGCGTGATAACAGCCTTTATATCCACCGTGCAGAGCCTACAATGTCAACAGCCGAGGTTATTCTGTCGCTTCTTCGTCCCGACAGACACTATACTCCGCTTGAGGCAAAGGTTCTTGATATGGCGCTCATTCTCCATATGGAACACGGCGGCGGTAACAACTCAACATTTACAACACATGTTGTAACATCTTCGGGTACTGATACATACTCGGCAGTAGCTGCGGCACTTGCATCACTCAAAGGTCCTAAGCACGGCGGTGCAAATGTTAAGGTTTACTATATGTTTGAGGATCTCAAAAAGCATGTTAAGGACTGGGAGGACGAGGACGCTCTTGAAGATTATCTTGAGAAGCTCCTTGACAAGCAGGCTTTTGATAAAAAAGGTCTTATCTACGGTATGGGACACGCAGTTTATACAATTTCCGACCCCCGTCAGCAGATTCTTCACGGTGCTGTTAAAAAGCTTGCGCTTGCCGAAGGTCACAATGATGAATTTGATCTTTATGAGAGAGTTGAAAGACTGGCTCCGAAGGTTATCGGCAGAAAGCGTAAAATCTATAAGGGTGTTGCCGCAAATGTCGATTTCTACAGCGGACTTCTTTACAGCCTTCTTGATATTCCGTGTGAGCTTTATACTCCGCTTTTTGCAACAGCTCGTATTACGGGTTGGAGCGCACACAGACTTGAGGAGCTTATCAACTGCGGCAAGATTATCCGTCCTGCATATATGAGCATTTCCGAAAACAAGGAATATGTTGATTTGAAAGACAGATAATACGGCGAACCGCCGTTCCTCGTTCGAGAAGTTAGTTTTACAAGTGCGAGAGTTAAATCGCCCGAGCGTATGGGAAATTGAAAGTTAAAAATTAAAGTCGGGTGACAGTTTGCAAAATGCAAATCATTGTCGCCCGACCGTTTTTATATATGAAATTAACTGTTTGGTCGTGTGACGGATAATATCCGCACTACGATTTTTCGCAACATTCATCTTAAAACAACAAAAGACCGCTCTTTTGAGCGGTCTTTAAAGCTTGTGTTTTAAATTCAAAATTTATTGCAATCAGCAGAAGAATACATCCATCTCTTCTGCGTTGCCGTCGGCAACAAAGTATGCCTTGCTTTCTTCGGGCTTGAGATAGATTGAAATTTCCTTTGCATCCTTGCCGTATGTAGCCTTAACATTTTTGATTACTTCTTCAACAGGAACCTGTGCGCCTGCATATTCTACGAAGAAATTAACCTTTGTTTCAACCGGAACGGGCTTCTTTGGAGCAACCTTCTTTGGAGCAACCTTCTTTGGAGCTGCTTTCTTAACAGGAGCCTTTTTAACGGGTTCTGCTTTCTTAACAGTTTCAACCTTTACATTTTCTGTCTTTGCGGGTTCAGCCTTCTTTGCAGCTGCAGCAACAGTCTTAGCAGGCTCAGCCTTTGCAACAGTCTTTTTTACAGGCTCTTCCTTAACGGGAGCAGTTTTTGCAGGGGCTGTTTTTGCAGTTGTTTTCTTTGTTGTTGCCATAATAAATCCTTCTTTCAAAGTAATAAAATATTGCAGAAATAAAAGTTTTATCTTTTGTAAATATTATACATTTCAGAGTAAAAAATGTCAATAAACTGTACAAAAATTCGGCGGTTAATACATATTTGCGAAAAAATAAAATTCCTGTTAGTTGAAATGCACAATGTTATTACCTCATATTTGTGAACTATGTCGTTTTTTCTGTCAAAAAAAACGAAAAAAAGCACATCATCATTTGAAAACCTCTTGCAACTGTGCTAAAATGATAGCGATTAATTTAAGAGAGAAGAATGATTTATGGGAGAGAATTTCATTATTATTGCACAACAGGTGCTTGTACTGTTCATTTTGATTGCAGTCGGTTTTATTTGCGGTAAGAAGAAAATTATCACCGATTTTTCCGCCCGTCACATGACCGATATAGTATTGTATGTTGTGACGCCCTGCGTTATGATTTCTGCTTTTCAGCGGGAGTTCTCGTTTGAACTTTTGAGCGGACTTATAATTTGCGTTGCCTGCTCTGCACTTATTTTCGCTGTGTCAATACTTATCTGTAACCTGATTTTTCATGATAAAGATGAAAGTCGTAAGGCTGTTATCCGCTTTGCAACAATCTATTCAAACTGTGCATTTATGTCTTTGCCCCTCCAGAAGGCAATTCTCGGTGATGACGGTTGGTTTTACGGCTCAATTTTCGTTGCCGTATTCAACATTTTTGTTTGGACGCACGGACTTGTTTCAATGAGCGGTGACAAAAAACAGCTATCATTTAAAAAGCTTGTTCTCAACCCCGGTCTTATCGGTGTTCTTCTTGCAATTATTCTGTTTATTACAGGTTTTAAGCTTCCGTACATAATCAGTCAACCGGTTGAATATCTTGCAGTTCTGAACACTCCGCTCCCAATGCTTATTATCGGTTTTTACCTTTCACAGGCTGACTTTAAAAAGGCGTTCACTGACAAGGGTGTATATTTTTCTTCGGCAGTCCGTCTGATTGCTTTACCGATGATTACAGCGGTTGTAATGTCATTGTGCCGTGTCACACCCATAATTACCATGGCTTGCGTAATTGCCACATCAGCCCCTACTGCCGCAACAACAACTATGTTTGCAACAAAGTTCAACAAGGATGTTGAGCTGTCGGTTAGTATCGTTGCCGCAACTACGGTATTTTCACTTGCAACAATGCCGCTTGTCGTAATGCTTACGGGCATGATGAGCGGATTTAGTAGTTAATGTAAAATGGAAAATTGAAAATGGAAAATTATGGTCGGCGGTGTGCCACCGCAGACCTTTCGAGAAGATAGTTGAGATAAATGAATTGCATTGATGCCCGAAACGGCATTGATGCAATTTTTATTTTATATGAATTTAACTGTTTAATTGCAGAGGAAAACCGTATTCTCCCGTTAGTAATGGCAGAAAATTTATGTTCTCGAATTGGGAACGGCGGCTCGCCATGTGGGAGAATTAAATAAACAATTACAATTCTACGCTCGGGTATGATATGTTTTTGATATTACATACTATCTACACGAATTGGGAACGGCGGCTCGCCGTAAAAATATATGGAAATCTCGGCTGAAATTTGATATAATGAACACATAAAAATATATAATCCTTTGAGGGGGACTGTATTATGTCGAGAAATCCTATGCAAAAACAGAAACTTTTGTATCTGCGGAAAATTCTTCTTGAAAAGACCGATGAAAATCACGGGCTGACTTCAAGTGAAATTCTGGCAGAGCTTGCGTTGTACGGAATTACTGCGGAGCGAAAAAGTCTTTACGATGATTTGCAGGTGCTTGAAAAATTCGGAATGGACATCTGCAAGAGCAAATCATCAACCGTTAAATATTATGTAGCAAGCAGAGAATTTGAACTGCCCGAGTTGAAGCTTCTTGTTGACGCAATTCAAAGCTCAAAATTCATTACCGAAAAAAAGAGCATTTCCCTCATTCATAAGCTTGAAGGGCTTGCAAGTGTTCACGACGGCAAGGAACTGCAACGGCAGGTTTTTGTCGCAAACAGAGCCAAAACAATGAATGAACGAATTTATTATTCGGTTGACAAAATTCAGAATGCAATAGCACTCAACCGCAAAATCTCGTTCAAATACTACCGTTGGGAACTCGATTTTTCGGGAACGGAGCGAATTGTCAAGCGTGAAAAAATCAGGGACGGCGGATATACGGCTTCACCGTGGGCTCTGTGCTGGGATGATGAGAATTACTATCTCATTGCCTATGACACCTGTGCCGACAGTATAAAGCATTACCGTGTTGACAAAATGGACGATATCGAGGTGCTTGACGATGAGCGTGACGGGGGAAAGACCTTTGAAAAATTTGATCCTGCAGATTATTCAAAGGGCGTTTTCTCAATGTTCGGCGGTGAAAAAGCTACGGTTAAGCTGTCGGTTGACAATGACTGCATAGGTGTTATTGTTGACAGGTTCGGCAGGGATATTTTTGTTACAAAGGAAAGCGACACAACATTCGGTGTATCGGTTGATATTATGACAAGCAAACAGTTCTACGCTTGGGTATTCGGTCTTGGCGGAAAGGTCAGAATTATATCACCGCAAAATGTTGTTGATGAATTTAAAAAGCAGCTTGAAAATGTAAACGATTCATTTTAATTGCCATACGGTTGGCAATATTTCATATTAAAATCGTTAAATAATAATGTCTGATTCGGAAACAATCATAACAATTATCAGTAGATAAATTGATACATTATTGCGTAGAATTAAAAATCAATTAACATACAGCAGACAGCGGAATATTTAAAATTTGCACTAATTGCAGTTTATACATTTATTTTTTGCACATTTGTCGTAATTATTGACTTTATTGTGCATAAAGTCTATTATATTGTTGCAGTGATTATTTGTGTTGTTTTTAGACACAAAATGTTTGAAAACATAATTTTTTAGAATCGGGGTTATTATTATGGATTTTGATTTCTTGCGTTCGGCAACCGCATCCAGTTCAGCTTACAGAGTAGTCTGCGGTGAAATGATTATTGACAGCAATATGTGGAATGTTCACAACGAGGTTCTTGTGGCTGTTGTAAGGGACGGCTATATGACCGTTGAAATGGGTGCTGACACTTATTCGCTCTCAACAGGCGACATTTACTTTATTTCACCTAATCAGAGATACAAAATTAATAATACAGGCAACGCAAGAGTTGACGTTATTCTTCTTAACCTTTCAAATCCTGCATCGCTCACTCAGGAGTTTATTCCGCAGAGTCTGATCAGAGGTCTTGTAACAGGCAACTGCACTCACTTTGCGAAGGTTACGAGAGGCGACTACCGTTATAACAATCTTATTGACGATATGAACACGGTTATTTCTGCCGAGAACGAAAAGCACGAGTTCTTCCAGATTCTTGTTCACGGCAAAATGTACGACATTTTCTATATTCTTTTCTCATCGGGCCTTGTTAAGATTTGTGATGTTGAGGCTCAGGGCAAAAAGTACCGTGCTCTCCGCAGAATTACGGAATATATCAACAACAACTTCTGCGACAGCATTACTCTTGATACAATAGCTCAGACAACAGGTCTCAGCCGTTACTATGTGTCGCATCTCTTTAAGGAGCTTATGAATACAACATTTGTAAACTACCTTAACGAGCTCAGACTGACAAGAGCCGCAATGCTTCTTACCACAACGGACACTCCCGTTATCGAAATTGCAGGTATGTCGGGCTTCAACAACATTTCAAACTTTAACAGAGCATTCAAAATGTACTACGAAACAACACCTTCAAAGTACAGAAGAGCCGAGAAACAGTCATTTTAAATAAGTATTTTCAAAATAAAAAGCCGGTGCATATGCGTCGGCTTTTGTTTATGGTAATAATTTGTCCGCTTAGGTAATATTGTTTAAAAAAGGCAGTTCATTTTTGTAGAATGCTTAAATTGAAAAGAAATGCATACCGTGGTATAATTGTTGTATGTGTGACAGCGTGTCTTTTTGTGCGTCATTTGTGTTTAGAAGTATTAAACGGCGGTGAAACGATGAAGTTTTTCAATAAAAATATAAACAAGGTTTTGTCGGTTGTGCTTGTTGTAGTATCCGTTTTGGTAGTTTTGCAGTTCGTCTGCTCAAACGGTACTCTCAATGCCGGAGAAACTCCGACAGAATCGGCAATGGCAAGGGTAAATCCGAATATTCGGAAGATTGTTCCGACAACAACTGTTTCCGCAACAACCGTACCCGTTGAAACAACAACGGCAAAGCCTAAAGCAACCAAGGCAACAACTCAGCCTCAGACAAAAGCCACAAAGGCAACAAAAGCGACAACTCAGCCCGTGACAACAACACAGGCAACCGTTCCGTTTGCTACGGCAATTCCGCCAAAAGAGCCTGTTGATTACCAATCTCAATGGGACGCAGGTTATCTTGTGGCAATTGACAATCCGGACAAAACCTATGAATGCTCCAAGGTAACGCTTACCGATGAGGACAGGGATCTTCTTGAAAGGCTTTGCATGGGCGAATTCGGTTCGGGCGGTTTTATAGGAGCGGCGCTCATTGCTCAGTCGGTAAAAGATGCAATGTGCTTTGACGGTTATCCGACAGTTGCCTCGGTTATAGAGAACTGCCATTATACCGGCAGTACCAAAATCGGCACAAATCAGGAATGTATTCAGGCGGTAAGCTATATCTTTGACGAAAACAAGGATGCCGTTCAGCACCGCATTATGTATATGTATAATCCCGATATGGTTCAGAGCGCTTTCCACGAAAGTCAGAACTATATCCTGACATATCAGACTGTCAGATTTTTTGACAGGTGGGGGTATTGACGAAAATCCTTGATTTTCGTCAGCTAAATTCACGCAAGCGTGAGCTAAATTTGCTATGCAAGCTAAATTATCCTACGGATAGCTAAATTGTCCTGACGGACAGCGCAAGCCCTGACGGGCAGGTAAAAGTTAATAGTTAATAGTGAAAAGTTACGGTCGGGAAGATACATTGCAAAATGCAAAGCTGTATTTCCCGACCGTTTATTTTATCATAAAACTGTATACTATGTCTTTGCACTGTTGTATACTATGTTACTACACTGCACATATTATCCGCCCGCACGGCGAGCCGCCGTTTCCAATTCGTGTAGATAGTTTGTGCAATGCTAAAACATATTATACCCGAGCGTAGTATTGTGGTTGTTCGCCCGTTCGTGTGCGATGCACACGATTGCACGCAATGCGTTCAAAATTGAATCCATAATTTGTGTTATTACCTACCGATGTCCGATGAATGCCCGTACCGTAATCAAAACTCAACAACCTCTTTTTCTTCGATTTTGTCTGTCGGTTCGGTTTTTTCTTCGGAATATTTATCCTTGAAGCCGTCAATTACTTCGCAGATGATTTTTGTTGATGTCATAAACATTACTCTGAGTTTGAATTTTTTCTTGACATACTTATTGACTGCGCCGGCGCCCATTGTGCCGTTGGCTTTGGTGTACGGCGAATTTGCGATATAGCCGACCGTGCCGATGCTTTTCATCGTGACCTTAATTGCCTCGCTGTCATACGGGTTGTTGTGTTCCTTTTTGCATGTCAGCTTTTTGCCGATGCTGAACGGATTGAAACCGTAGTAATATTTCATTCCCGTGATTGTAATGTAAACCTTTTTCATAATAATTTCCCCCTTTGATTTTGTGGATTATCGTCTGCGGCGATTTCTGCGGTGGGTGGGTTTCTTTTTTATCCCCATAATCGTCTTTACAGAACCCGACACAGCGTATGCCGTGAAGACGTAGACACAGAAATTCAGCATTGTTATTCCTCCTCGTTTTCATTTGCCTTCCTTACTGTATCTATATTTTATCAAAAGAGGTGTCCGATAAAACGGACTTTGGTAATGACCGCAAGCGGTCATTACAGTGAAATTCGCCGTTGGCGAGTGAAATCTGACTTTGTCAGGTGAAATCGTCCTGTCGGACGGTGAAATTGCCATATTGGGCAGTTGCGGTCGTGAAGACAGTCTGCAAAATGATAAACAAAAGTTCCCGATTAATTTGATTCGCTATGCGACTTAATCTGTAGGATACAAAACAAAAATGCATCAGAGCCTTACCGGGCATCTGATGCATTTTATTTATCTGACTGTCTTCTCAAATTACGGGCGGTGGTACACCACCAACCTTAATTTTCCATTTTCAACTTTCAATTTCCCATACGCTCGGGCGATTTTATTCTCGCATTTATAAAACTGTCTTCACGAACCGGGAACGGCGACTCGCCGTTATTTAAGTGTTTTCATACATTGCTTGAATGTTTCGATTACATACCATGCCTCATCGTCTGTGAGAGTTGAGTTCATCGGGAGGGTGAGCTGGTTTTTGTGCATATTATACGCATTCGGATAATCGGTAATCTTGAAACCACGCTTGCTGTATGCCGAAAGCAACGGCAATGGCTTGAAGTGGACATTGCACATTACGCCGTGGTCAGCCATCATATTATAGAACTTGTTACGGTATTCTGCGTCTTTGCCGATAAATCTTACAAAGTAAAGGTGACCGCTGCTGCGGTGGTTTTCATCGCAGTGATTAAGCACCTGAACAGGCAAATCCTTAAATTCTTCGTTGTAAAGCTTTATAAGTTGATGTCTGCGGTCAAGCATTTGATCGTAGCGTTCAAGCTGAGCCACACCGATTGCGGCAAGCACATCGGTCATATTACACTTGTACTGAGTGTCAACAACATCATATTCCCACGATGCGACTTTGTTTTTTTGATATGCGTCCTTGGTCTGACCGTGAAGCGAGAGAAGCATATACTGCTTGTACATTTCTTCCTCGTCAATTCCGTCATGTGAACGGTGAACAGCCGCACCGCCCTCGGCGGTTGTCATATTCTTTACAGCGTGAAAGCTGAAGTTTGTGAAGTCGGCAATTTCACCGCACATTTTACCGTGCCATTGCGCACCGAATGCGTGAGCGCCGTCAGCCATAACAATAACTCTGCCGAACTTTTCCTGAAGCTCGTTGCGTGGATTGAAAACGCCTTTCTTTCTTTCAACAGCCTCAAAAATACGGTCATAGTCGCACACAACACCTGCAAGGTCAACAGGAATGATAACCTTTGTATTGTGGTTGATTGCCGCCTCCATTTTATCGTAGTCCATTTCAAAGCTTCCGCTTTTGCAGTCAACCATAACAGGCTTTGCGCCCACATGGTAGATGATTGATGCGGTTGCCGTGTAGGTGTATGCCGGAACGATAACCTCATCTCCCGGACCGATGCCGAGAATACGCAGAGTAAGTTCGGCACAAGAGGTCTGCGATGAAAGGCAGACAGCCTTTTCCGTGTGACATCTTTCTGCAATACGGCTTTCAAAAAGCTTTGTTTCGGGACCTGTTGTAATCCAGCCCGATTTCAGAACCTTTATAACTTCGTCAATTTCTGCCTGAGAAAGGTCAGGCGGCGAAAAGGGAATTTTTCTCATTTTTAATTTCTCCTCAGGTACAGCCGTGCATTAACCACTGCCGTACACAAACTATAGACAAATCTGAAAATATTTACACTCCATTATACAACGCAAGTCATAAAAAGTAAAGTTCCAAAATACCCAAAATATACTCTGAAAATGCGGTTTTGTATGGTGTATGAGCCGTATTGCAGTTGATTTTCAGCTTTTTTCGCTTTCGGATGCTTTCTTTTGCAGATATTTCTTTTTTGTTGCAAGACCGCCTCTTATGTGCCTTTCACTTTTGTTGGTGTCAAGAATTTCCCTCACCTGTCGGTAAAGTGCAGGGTTAAGTACTTTTAGCCGTTGGCTGACATCCTTATGCACGGTGCTTTTGCTCACACCGAACTTTTTTGCCGTACTTCTCACGGTTGCCTTGCTTTCGATTATGTATTCGCCGAGCATTGCCGCTCTTTCTTCTACGATACCTTTCACATACAGCCCTCCTGTCTGTCCTCCTTAGGGGGACATCTGTAATAGATTGTATGTGCAAAAAGCAGATTGTATGACGGTATAGCTTAGTATGTTTTATTGCGTTTTATTGTGTTTTATCTGTGACTATACTAAATTTTTGTATAAACAGACAAATTAGTGTTCATAACTTCGGTGTTTATGTAAATTGAATTGTTGTGTCTGTAAATGGTATAATTTAGTTGTAAAAGTCAGAGAAAATCAAATTTTTTTGTGCATTTTGCATCTTTGACTCAAGAAGGGGAGATATACATGAAAAAATTAACAGGTAAATTTTTTGCACTGATGCTCACGGTGACGGTTTTGGTATCATGTGCGGTGTCAACGGGTATTTTTACAGCTTCGGCATACACAGCGCCGAAAGAGGGCAAAATTTTTTATAACAAAACAATGTACGACAAATACGGTAAGGCTGAAGGTATGGTTCTTGACAGCCTTAAAAATTTTGACGAGGAAATCGATATCAGCAGTCTTAATGTTCCGAGAGGCGATGCTGCGGAATTTTTTAAGGTGCTGACCTTGACTCATCCGGAGCTTTACTATGTGAATCAGGGATTTTCGTACTCCTACTATCCGTCAGAGGATAAGGTTGCGTCAATCTATCCCGAGTACACAATCAGCAAGAGCGAGTATGCAACACAGAAAAAGTCGCTTGATAAAGAGGTTGAGAGAATTCTTTTGCTTGTGGACGAGAATATGACCGATTCCGAAAAGGCACTCGTAATTCACGATGAGCTTGCCATTATGAGCGAGTACAGCACATCAGATTACAACAAGGCTGATATTTACAATTCGCTTGTTGAAAAAACTTCCGTATGTCAGGGTTATGCACTTGCGTATTCCTACATGCTTTCACTTGTCGGAATAGACTCCGAACTTGTTGTTTCAAACTCAATGAACCATATGTGGAACAAGGTTCATATCGGCAACGCTTGGTATAATGTTGATGTTACATGGGATGATCCTATTAATGACCGACCGGGACACGCTCAGCATACATACTTCCTTTTGAGTGACAATGCCATTCAGAATCTTCCGTCAAAGCACTATGATTACACAATAAGCTACGGTGCAAATTCGACAAAATATGATAATTACGAAATCCATAATTTCGACACAAGGCTTTGCGAGGTTAACGGTGAATTTTACGGCTTTGTCAACAACAATTCTTCAGCTAACAAGGGTGCATTGTTAAAATACAAGCTTGACAGCAATACATATGAGAAAAAGCTGAAATTGAACGAAAGATGGAGCGCAGGCGGTAATTCCTACTGGCTAAATACATTTATGAGCCTTGAAAAATACAACGATACTCTGTATTTTAATACCTCCGACGCCGTGTATTCATACGATGTTGAAACAGGCAGACAGGCAGTTGCCGCATCCGACATCAACGGTGTGTCGGTGTCATCCGGCAGACTTTGCTACGGCATGGTTCTCAAGGGTGACGCAATGTATGCCGCCGTGTCGGATTCTCCGAACAACAAGGCAACTTTGCAGTATGTAAAAAGAGTTGACAAGGGCAACCTTGCAATCGGTATGACAAACTATGTTATGACTGCAAGCACCAATTCAGCCGAAAAGGCATATTACGGTGACGCAAACGGTGACGGCAAAATAAATATTGCTGATGCAACCGCAATTCAGAAAGCAATTGTGGGTATCGTCAATCAGAACGAGATAGAGCGTATAAACTCCGATGTAAACTTTGATTCCGATATTACCGTCATTGATGCAACCACAATTCAGATGTATATTGTAGGGCTTATATAACGGCAAGCCGTTGGCAAATTGAAAATGGAAAATTTAGGACTGCGGTGGTACACCGCAGTCCTTTCCGGAAGATAGTTAGATTAGGAAATTGCACCAATGCCCGATACGGCATTGATGCAATTTTTGCTTTGCATAGCATTGTGATTGTTCGCACAAATCTGTAGGCGTATAATATCCGCCCATACAAATTTGCAACAACTTCCACATATACAAAAACGGTCGGGCAACAATGTTTTGCATTTTTGCAAATTGTCTTCCCGACCATAATTTTCCATTTTCAATTTTCAATTTTCAATTTTATGCCCGAACCGTACACAGTTACTGTTCAATATCGCTATTGATTTACCCATGCAATTATGCTATAATTCTAAGGGTATAGTGTATTAACGGAGGCTTTGGAATGCTGGATTCATATGTTGAAATTGACCTTGACAAAATCGGTGCAAATGCCCGTGCGATAACACAAAAATACAGCGACTACAAATATTTTATTGCCGTTCTCAAGGGTGACGGTTACGGCCACGGTATGGAAGTGGCAAATGAAATGTACAAAAACGGCATTAACTATTTTGCCGTGTCCTCTCTTGAGGAGGCTCAAAGCTTTCGTAAGGTCAACAAGGACGCTCCGCTTTTGTGCCTGCATCCGGTTCATCTTTCGAGAATTGAGGAGGCAAAGAGGCTTAATCTCACCATTGCCGTGAATGAGCTTGATTACCTCAAAAGGTTGCTTGATTTGAACATTGACTGCAATTTCAAGGTTCATCTCCAGATTGATACAGGATTTAACCGCCTTGGTTTCAAGGATAAGGACGAGGTTAAAACTGCCGTTGATATGATTAACGGTTCAAATTTTGTTCTTGAGGGAATTTATCAGCATTTTGCAACAGCCGGAATTTTTGATCCCCATTGGGACGAGCAGGTCAGAAACTTCAAGGAGCTTACATCGCTTATTGATTTGAAGAAAATCCCGATTGTCCATATGGGCAGTTCCGTTTCAATGCTCACCCACCCGAAACAGCCTTTTACAACAGGCGTGAGAATGGGCATTGCAATCTACGGCTACAATGTTGCCCCCGATTCTCTTTCAAATTCGCCAAAGGACAAACTTCGCAAAATGCGAAACAATTACTTCATTAAGAAGTACAACATCAGCGAAACATATTTTGATGTAAAGATAGATTTACAGCCGGCTATGAAGATGAAAACCCGTATTCTTCAGCTTAAAAAGGTGAACAAGGGTGAGTGGTTCGGCTACAATGCGTCATACACGGCAGATGAGGATATTATTCTTGCAATTCTTCCTGTCGGCTACAACAACGGCATCGGTCACGCAAATCACGGCAGACATGTTGTTATCAACGGCAAAAAATATCCTGTTGTCGGTGAGATGTGTATGAATATGACGGCTGTTAAGGTTGATTCATCGGTAAAAATTGATGACGAGGTAACACTCCTCGGTGACGGCATAACAGTTGGAATGTTCGGCAGAAGTTCGGGTATGGGCAATGCCGAGGCGCTTGTGAATATAGGCAAGAACAATCCGAGATTTTATGTAAAAGACGGTAAGGTTGTAAAGGAGAAGTAAGATGGCAGTTTCGGTACACAAATGGCTTTTGAATAAATTCAGAGATATTAACCACAGCAGAATGGATAAGCACATTGACATTATCGCTAAGAACAGCGGTAAGTCAAAGGCTTATATCAAGTTCGACATAATCCGCAACTTTCTCATCAGAGGCACAGGCTACACGGACTATTTCCGTTGCGATTTTATCAATCTTTCGGCTAAAGAGAAAAAAACCTTTGTAACTGCAAAAACTTTCTACAAAATTCTTGAATATCTCAACGATGAGGAATATATCGTTCTTCTTCGTGACAAGCTTGTTTTTGACGAGCTTTTCAAAAAGTATCTCAAAAGAGATTTCATCAACCTTCGCACAGGCAGTAAAGAAGATTTCAGGAAGTTCCTTGACGGCAGAGAAACCGTTTTTGCAAAAGATCCGACAGGCGAGGGCGGTCACGGCATTTCAAAAATCACCGTTGCCGATGTAAAGGACAGCAACAAGCTTTATGATGAACTCAAGGCAAACGGTCAGCTTCTTGTTGAGGAAGCAATCGTTCAGAGTGATGACCTCAACGAAATCAATCCGTGCGTTGTAAATTCATGGCGAGTTGTTACGCTCTATAAGGACGGCAAGGCACATATAATAAATAACGCTCTCCGTATCAATCAGGACGAGTCAAATGTTATCGGCTGTACAAATGACCTCTACCTCAGCCTTGATGCAGACGGCAGAATCGACAGTAATGTAATTGACGACTACGGCAATGTTTATGACAAACACCCGATGACAGGCAAAAAGTTCTCCGAGGTTAAGATTGCAGGCGTTCGAGAGGCTCTTGACATGGTTGTTGAGGCAGCGGAAAAGATTCCGCAGGTGAGATATATCGGATGGGATATCGCCTTTTCAAAGAACGGTCCCGTTATGGTTGAGGGCAACGAGTACCCGGGCTACGGACTTTTGCAGTTCTATAAACTAAAAGGCAAACGCACAGGCCACCTGAAAGAAATCGCCGATGTCCTCGGTGACGAGATGAATAACATTAAGCTTTGATTATTCAGCAAAAAACTTTATAATAAAAACAAAAAACAGCACCGAAGTAATATCGGTGCTGTTGTGCGTTGTATTATAGGTTTTGCTGTGATAAAATGTTTAAAAAATAATCCAACGAAAGGGAGAACGTGAGATGAATTTATACCCAAAGAAAGAATCGTTGAAAGATGTTTTATCCGGTGAAAGAAAATATGTTGTTCCTGCATATCAAAGACCATATGAATGGGGTAAAGATGAGATAATCAATATGCTCGACAGTATACGAGAACACATAGATACAAACTGTGAAGAAAATCTGCTGTTTGGAACGCTTCAATTCAATGCCGATAAAATTATCATTGAAAATAATTTTTCAAAAGTATACGACGGTGAAATTAGTTGTGAAATAATTGATGGTCATCAGAGAATTACTACATTTTACATTTTGAGAAAATTTCTTGGAACAGAAAAACTTCCGAATATTTCAAACGAAATTAATCGCAAGTCACTCGAAGAAAACTTGAAAAGTGCAAAATATGTTGAAAACAGAAAGTGTATTGAAAATTATTTTAAGAATGATGCGGTTTTGAAAGATAAATTTAAGAATTTTATAGATAATAAAATCATCTTCGTGTCAATATATGTTTCAAAAGTAAGCTCAATTGCAACAACGCTTAAAATATTTAATTCGATAAATACAACGGGATTGAGCCTTGATGTAAAGGATATTTTTAAAATCAACTTTTGCGATTACCTTTGCGAAGATAGCACCCTTGAAAGATCGGATGTTCTTAAAAAAATCAATCAGGCATATGAAAATATCACAAAATTTGACGGAGTATACAGTCTTGATGAAAATGCACTTCTTGATGTTTTTCGATTTCATATTATGAAAATTAATAATAATTTTACCCAAGAAAGACTCAGAGCAAGCAATAATATGTTTTTCATTGAAAAGGACGGTTTGTTCAACGGAAACAATAAATTAAAGTTATCAAAAAAAGAACAGCTTGATGTCTTTTGTGAAATTGCAGAGTGTATGAGCAAAACGCAAAAGTATTTAGAAAAACACGATAAAGGAAAAATCAATTTGGTAAAACATTGTGCCAAAGAATTGCTTAAAAACAGTGGATACGGCAAGCTGACAAATCTGTATTACTATTTTGTTTATGAACAGGATTGCAACGAAAAAATCATAACAGATGAAATTATTTCAAATACAGAAAATGCGGTTACCGCTATATGGAAGTACTGTTCAATCTTTGCGTCATCGTATTCCAGACAGATTTATGAGGTGTACAGGGAAATTGCCGATGTGTTAAACAGAGGAGAAACAAACAATATTGAAGAAATATTGCAGAAGAAACTCGGCGAACATACCAACAATGCAGATTTTAAAGATTTTAAAGCGATTTTTAAAAATGCGGTTTTTACAAACAGAATGAAACATCTTTTCGTTATGCTGAGTTATATAGATGATTGTGAAAATGAAGTTGACGCTATCTCGGTTAAAAATGATATGTTCTACAGACAAAAATGGAACCTTGATATAGAGCATATTATTTCACACAGATATTCAAATCCTGCATTGAATGAAGAAGATAAAATTGAAAATTCAATCGGCAATTTAATGTATCTTGACCGAAGCCTTAATCGAAAACTCGGTAAAATGACAGAGGGTTTTAACTTTGTTCAAGACGATTATAACAATAAAATTAAAAACTATAGTGAAAAAGTAACTTTGCAATGTGTGAGAGCATTTCTTGGAAATTATCAGAAGTACAACTCTCCGAATGATGCAATAGAAAAAAGAAGAGATGATAAAGTAAAGTTTTTAAAAAAACTTTATGACGGTTATGTTCAAAAAGTCTTGTCTGAATCTGATGATGACAATGCGTTGCTTATCAATAGTTAAGAAAATGCAAGAGGGTAATTAACATTCTCTTGCATTTTTGTTAATAGGAATTCAATTTTTCCTAATTTTATTAAACCTCAAAAATCCTCAATGGGATTTTCGTATGCGGATTTGATTTTTGCTATTCTGCCTTTGAGGAGGCAATTGTCAATGTCGATTTGATAGTTGTGGTAATCCCACGGGGCACGCTCCCCTCTGTGAGCGTAGATGAAGTCGCTTTTGCTGGTTTTGTCGATTTTTTTGATGAGGTCAAGCAAATCTTCTGCCGACATATCGTCAATAATTCCTCTGCCTGCTCCGTCAGAAACCTTTGGATAGGCTCGTCCGCTGCCTTTTGGCATTTCTTCATCAGAAAGCAAGGTTATTTCAAACTCCTGTTCCTCGCCAAAATCATAAATCATATGAATTTTATCGCCAATTTCAAGCTTTAAATTGCCGAGTTTCGTTTCTGACATAAGCTTTGGTTTTGCCTGAAATTCTTCATCGCCCAACTCGTAATTTGTACCTTTGTATGTCATCATGAACAGATGATAAGCACAGGTGCTGAATGACGAAAGCACGGCATAGCCCAACACAGCCATTGTCGAATTTGAGGAAATCTGAATATCTCGCCATATTTTGTTCTCGCATCCTATATAGACAATTTTGAATGTATAAACTCTTGCCATAATATGTACCGCCTTGTGCTAATTTGTTCAAATCCAATTATCCACAAAATCTCGGAGCATCCATTCGGGGGCTGACTCAATAATATCATATAGTGCAGATTGAGCCTCCGATTTTGTCATTTTTGAAATCCTATGATTTAGAATATCGCAGACAACCTCTCTGAAATCTTCGTCAAATTCATCATCTTCATCAAAATAATCATTGTCATAATCATCGTCAAACTCGGGTGCATCATAGCTTTTGAGACTTTTGTAATATTCCTCGGCTTTTTCGGGAAATGCAGAAAAATATATTGCAATTTTGTGCTTGCAGACCTTTTTGTTACCTTCCGCAAACGGACAATTACAAAATGATTTTTTTATATGAATAATATCAATGTGAACATTGTAAGGCTTTTTCGCAGATCCCGATACTTTGCCCTCATATTCATTTTCACTTGTCTGTTTAAAGGAAATCACATTCCCTCTTTTATAATAATCGCATCCACGCTCAATAGACGCATATCTCGCATTCTCAAGTAATCCCATTATGCACCCCTCATTGTTAATTCAAAGTATCTTCCCCCTTGTTATAGAGAGCCTCGTTGATTTCTACAACGCTTTTGTTGTTATTCATATTTATGATTATAATGCTGTCACGCTTGATTTTTGGATAGAGAGGTGAGAGCCCTGCAATTTTAAGGACGCTGTTGGTTTCATTTACCGACAGACCCATTCCTATTGAAAGGCAAATTAGTTTATCCCTTTTCGGGGCAGTTTTCAAGCCTGAAAAAATCTGATAGGCATAGCCGTCGCTGAGTTCGGCTTTACGAATGACCTCCGCTTTTGTAAGATTCCTTTCGTTCAAAAGGTCGGTAAGGTATTCCGAGAGATTTTTGCTTATCATTGAATCCCTGTTTGCGTTTTCGTATTCTTCAAATGTGTTGAAATTTTCAAGTTCTTTTAAAAGTTGAGTTGTGGTTTTGCGTATCATAATCAAAAACTCCCTGAATTAAAGTTTTGTAAGTTTCCAAAACTATTTTAACATGATATAATAAGCACGGCAAGTACGATTAGACTTATAATTTTGCAAAGTGCTTATTATGTCAATTTATATTCCCCTCAAATTTTGCTGTGCAAAATTCTCGATGGGTGATTCTATCATAACTCATTTCATGATTTATGATAGAATAAGCACAGCAAGTACGATTAGACTTATAATTTTGCAAAGTGCTTATTATATCAATTTATATTCCCCTCAAATTTTGCTGTGCAAAATTTTCGATGGGTGATTCTATCATAACTCATTTCATGATTTATGATAGAATAAGCAAGACAAGTATAATTAGACCTATAATTTTGCAAAGTGCTTATTATGTCAATTTATAAGCACAGCAAGTATTATTATACTAATATTTTTGTTATGTGCCTGTAAATATTGTGAGGAAATGTTATGGGAAATAATTGGATTGATACGGTGATTAATGAACAATATCAGTTTGTGCGATTGCTTAAACGAACAGATAAAACGGAAATCTGTGTTTTTAGGCATAAGGAACTCGGCAAACAGATTGTAAAACGCACATTAAAAGGTTCGGGAGAGGTTTACTTTGCACTTAGAACGCTTTCACACCCAAATATTGCAAATGTTTACGATGTTGTCAAAACCGAAACGGGAGTCACTGTTCTTGAAGAATATGTTGACGGTCAGACCGTGGCAGATTATCTGCAAACGGGATTGTATTCTCCGTCAGGTGTGAGAAAAGTTATTTCGTCTCTTTGTGACGCACTTGATTTGTTACATTCGCACCAAATTATACACAAGGATATTAAGCCTGAAAATGTGATGATTGACAGCAACGGTAATGTAAAGCTGATTGATTTTGATGCGGCAAGGCTGTACAAGCCCTATCAGTCGAAAGACACACAGGCTATTGGCACAATGGGATATGCCGCCCCCGAACAGTACGGAATAAATCAAACCGATGAACGGACTGACATTTACGCAATAGGTGTTTTGATGAATGTTATGCTCACAGGTCAGCCACCTGAAATTCGCCTTTATAACGGCAGGCTGAAAAGGGTGATTGTAAAATGCACCCAGACAATTCCCGACAACCGCTATCAAAATGTGAAAGAACTGAAAAGAAATCTTTAAAACAGAATAAAACTGTGCTGACAGCACAGGACAAAAATACCGTCTTTGATTATACTTTAATTAGAGTTTAATCAATGACGGTAATTATTTTGTGGATTTTTAACAAATTGTTTACAACTTGTCAATGTTATCGGCAAGAACTCTTACCGTGTTTAGAAATGTGGTTACTTTGGTTTTGTCGGTGTCTTTAAGCACGCTGTTAATTTCGTTAAGCATATGTTTGTTTTCGACCGAATCAAATACAAGCCAGTCAATGCTTGTGTCAAGTGCCTGAGAAATACGGAAAAGAACATCAACGGAAAGTATTCTTGTTCCACGCTCAATGTGACCGATGTGTGCCGCAGAAAGTTCGCACAATTCGCCGAGCTGTTCCTGCGTAAAACCCTTTTCAATCCGCTTATTTTTTATCCTTTTGCCGAGTGCCGTATAATCAATGTTTTTGTTCATAAGTAAAACCTCAGAATCCTATATATAGTTTATTTTAAACTTTTTGAACAAAAAAATAAATTTACTGTAAGCATTTATTATTGACTTGTAGCATTATTTGTGCTAAACTTATTTTACAACAGATGAAATTTTTATGAACTTTGACAGACATCATCTTTGCCGTCTGTAATAAATAAAATTTTAATTTAGGAGAGATGCTTTGTGGCAGTATGGGGAATGGGATCATTTTTTAATGGTGCTGATAATCAGTTTGATAATTTTATCAAGGAAAATTTTGTTTGTATGCTCTGGGATGAAAATGATGTACCAGAATTTTATGCAATGATGAAAGAAATCCAACTTGGTGATATTATTTATCTCAAGTCATTTAAACGAGGCTCAGATGAGATGCATGTAAATGCAGTAGGAATTGTGACAGAAACATTTAAAAACAAAAATTATCATAGCGGATATGAAACCTGCAATAATCAAATCGGAGTTGAATGGATTAATACAAACTCAAACGAAGTTATTAAGGTGAATAACATATATAAACAAAGGAAAACAACCCTTTGTAAAGAATATGATAAAAGAGTAGTTAAGGAAATGGTTAAGTTAATTCAAAACAAGAAGAAATAAATTGAAGTAATTTTTTCATACAAAAGGAATGATCGTTGTGGATAATAACTCAAAATGTCCGTTATGCGGTGGAAAAATAGTTTTTGATCCTGCTTCACAAAAGAACTTATGTAAAACATGCAATAGCTATTTTATTATTAATGAGTATAATAATTTTGATGATTTTCAAAAAGACAAAACTAAATCTAAATGTCCGAATTGTGGTGCACAGCTTATATTTCATGAGAACACATATTCAGCAGAATGTAAATATTGCAATAGCAAATTCAGTATTTTGACTCTAAATCCCGGAAAGGCAACACCTGAAAAAATAATACCTTTTACTGTGCCATTGGAAGAGTTTAAAAAATCAGTAATAAAATATCTTACAGAGGGTGAATATATTCCGGCAGATATTTTTGACCAGGTTGAATTTATAAGTACAAAGGGAGTATATATCCCTTTGTACTATTTCGATACAAGTTATGCCGTAAAATATGTTGCTGAGATAGGTTATAATCGAACAGAAACTTATTTGGACTACGGATTTGGAAGTGAGCGTAACAAATTGGTAAAAAAAACGAGGTTTGTTACCGATTGGAGTCCGTATAGCGATACTTTGGAGGGTTCTTGTTCTACTTATGCTATCGGTACATCAATGTTCGACAAATTCAATGTAATAACAGAAAAAAATAAAAAATACACAAATAAAGTTGATGAAATAATTAGTTTTTGCGAGGAAAGCGTTGATAATTTAAAACCTTATAACGAAAAATACCTTGCAGGTTTTGAAGTGATTCCATACGAATTGTCTCCTGACGAAGCGTATGAACAAACAGCAAAACCGAAAATTAAACAGTTAATTGAGAACCGTGTAACAAGTATTGTACCCGGAGATCAATACAGAAATATGCAGTGGAACGGTAAAGAGAAAAAAGAAAAAATAATTCCATTTTTAAAGCCATTTTGGATAACAAAGTTTTCTTATAAAAACGAAGGTTACATATTTATTATGGATGGAACTGATAAGGATAAAGTAACAGGAACAAAACCGTTTGATAAAGATTCTCGAAAGGCAGTGAGCAAACACTATTTGCCGGTTAAACTTTCTTTGTGCCTTATTCCTCTTATGATTTGGTTTCTTATTGCCTTTCCGGAAAACTTTGTGATAATTCTCTCTCTGTTTTTTGCCATTTTTTCTTTTTCAATGGCTTATGCAACAAACAAGAAAAATAAAATTACAAAGCAAGGTTTATCAGAAAAACTTGCTTCTGCAAATAAATATCTTGAAAATCCTGATTTGCTTTTTTCTAAAAAATCTAAGCACAAAGAAGAGGATTTATCTTATGGAAGTGTAGATGATAACTGGAAAGACAAAAACGTTGGCTAAAGTTGTTCGACAGTTAAAAATTCAGAAACAGCCGAAACAGTCAGCCTGAATGGACCAAAAGACGAGCAAAAAGAAAAGCTGAAAAAGCAATGGGAAATTTCAGGCATAGTATTTGGAACTTTTGTACTTGTGTTTGCAGGAATACTTGCGTTGGTTTTGCTTTCTTTAAATAACAGCAGTCATTCCGATACCAAAACCAACACAAAATTGGAAAGCAGTTTGACTGAACCCACAACGGTTGAAGAAGGTATTTTACCGCTAAACGAAAGCGTTGTTGAAGCAGGAATTTGCACTCTTTCGGGCAACTACGGATTTGGAGATTCGGCAAAATACTTTGCACTTTCATATTAAGCATAACAAAATTAAATGGAAACAAGAAAATCTAATTTTAGCTAAAAAGTTTAAAAGATAATTCAGGTATTATTGACTTGTGGCATTATTTGTGCTAAATTTATTTTACAGCAGATGAATTTTTTATGAACTTTGACAAACAGCATCTTTGCCGTCTGTAATAAATAAAATTTTTAGGAGGAAAAACTATGTCAGTTTATGGAATGGGTTCATTATTCAGTGCAACAGAAGAACAGCTGGGCAATTTTGTCAGTGAAGGCTTTGCATGTATCGGTTGGAAGAAAAAGGAAAAGCCTGAGTTGTATGAGATTTTAAACAGTATAAAAGTCGGTGATATAATTTATATCAAGGCTCTTCCGTTCAATTCTAAATCTATGAAAATCAAAGCGGTCGGAATTGTGACGGCTGAACCTAAAAACACAAACACACATCACGGTTACGAAGAATGTGAAAATGAAATCGGTGTAAAATGGCTTAATTCAGACATAAACAAGTTGATTGATGTTGATGACGGTAATCTGAACGCAAGAAAAGGAAGTGTTTTCGTTGAAACAAATTCAGAGTATATAAAAAAGATTATCAGCCTTATTTGATGAGTAGTTTATGAATGATTAAGGAGGGGATTTTATGCCGTATTGTGAAAAATGCGGTTCACAGATAAGTGAAAATGCGAGTTTTTGCCATTCATGCGGTGCAAGAGTGATTGGTGAGGTCGAGATTAACGATGCCTGTGTATCTGACGAAAACACATATCAGGAAGATGAAATACCAAGCCGTAAAATCGGAGAGGTTTATAAATACAATGTTGCGGCAATCGGCGGAATATTGACTGCATGCACAACTTTGTATATATCTATTGATGTTATTATTAAGCAAATTAATGCCTCGCAACATAAATATTGGTATCCCAGAGAGGGAACATACACTACTCCGGGTTACAATCCGGGTACGATTACATTTAATGTAATATTATCAATCATTGCGGTGATTATACTTGTTATTTCGATAAAAAAGCTCCGCACTAAATGTAGATATGTCGAATGTCCTTATTGCCAAAAAACAACAGTGATTCCATGTGACGCACAGAGTTGTGATTGTGATGTCTGCGGTCAGAAAATATTGATAACCAACGGTAAACCTGAGCGTTTTCATTATAAAGAAAAGGAGTGAAATTTATGAAAAAATCGCTTGTTGCATTAACTGTGATTTTATTGATATCAACAGTATTAAGCGGATGTTCGAAACAACCGAGTTCTGAATCTTCAGCCGCACAAACTAATTTTGATTCAACTACGGTTGAAGAGACGACAGTTGAAGAAACTACAGAAGAAAATAATGAATATGAGGATGATGTTGTAGATATATTAAATTCGACAAGTTTTATGGACTCAATTGATCCATCATATGTTCAAAACGGATTATGTTCAGATATAACTTTTGGGCAATTAGTGGCTTCAATGTTTGAAAATCCTCAACTTGATATCACTCCGACAAAAACACGAGACACGGGAACTTTGTTGGGGTATCAGGTAACCATTTCCGGAAATTATAGAAATACTCCTGATGGATATTATAATAACAGCGGTAACGCATACATAGTTATAAATTTGACAAATGACACTTGTACTCTTACAGGTGACCATGATTATAAATCAGCTGCTGAATACTATGCTTTTGAAGTTACAGGATTTTATTAAAATTAGCATTGTAAATATAACATAACTGAATAACAGCAACTTTGATAAAATAGGTGATTATTCAAGTGATAAGGAGGATTAAAAATGAGGCGTTGCCCAAAATGTGGATTCCCACTTAATGAAAAAGATAAATACTGCGAGAATTGCGGAGAAGATTGCTCGGCTGTTGAAGATTACGAAACAGCCGAAACAGTCAGCCTGAATGAACCAAAAGACGAGCAAAAAGAAAAGCTGAAAAAGCAATGGAAAATTGCAGGCATAGTGTTCGGTGCTTTTGTACTTGTGTTTGCAGGAATACTTGCGTTGGTTTTGTTCCCTTTAAATAACAGCAGTCATTCCGATACCAAAACCAAATCGGAAAGCAGTTTGACCGAACCGACAACTGTTGAAGAGGGCATTGTACCGCTAAACGAAAGCGTTGTTGAAGAATCATCAAATGATACGGGTGCAAGAGTTAAATATGATTTCTACGGCTTTTGGAAAAAGTATAAAAGTATTTGTGTATCACGGTTGTCATCATCAGAAAGCGACAGCAATAAATATGATAATGTTGAACAGGCGGTCGATATATTATCCGATGTATCAAATTACGATATTGATAACGTTAATCAGGAACGAACCAATACAGCTACGAAACTTTATACTCCGAAAGATTTATCAAGGATGAACATTGTGATAGGTACCGAGCAATACAGCGGAAAAATTATGAATGTATCAGCAATATTGTCGGATACTTCATTAAAGACTAACGCTACACTTTGCATTGCAATTATGTGTAATGTTTCGTTAGAAGATGCGGCCAATTTACTTAATGAATCACTCAATAAAGTTGCAAATGATCAAAATACATTGTCTGTATATAACAACATATGTTTTAGTTATAAAACACCTGGAGATATATTAACGCTTTACTTATTAGCCGCTTCTGATAAATTTATTAATGAGATGTCTGAAAAATCCAATATAGTTTATTTGGATACAAATTATTCTGCAGCCGAACCCACAACTGCAAAATCCGACAAGTCAGACAGTTCGTATGATGATTATAATGATTACGATGATTATTATGACAAAGATTACATATTGCCTGACAGTGGCACACGAAAGCTTACAAATTCCGATTTGGCAGGACTTGATGCAGATGAGCTTGAACTCGCACGAAATGAAATTTATGCTCGAGCAGGACGAAGATTCAATACGGACTACATACAAGATTATTTTGACGATAAATTGTGGTATGTGGGAACGATTGAACCCGAAGATTTCACCGAGGATATGCTCAATGATGTTGAAAAGTATAATGTTAATTTCATTAGAAATTATGAGGAAAAATATGTTGAGTAGCATATAAAATGAAATTTGCAACGCAGTGTGTATTGCATTGCGTTGCTTTTTGCTTTAAAATGTAGAAGAGGTGAGACTAAATGGATAATAAGAATAAAACGAGATTTTGCGAAAAATGCGGAAATCAGATTAAAAACGGCGACAGGTTTTGCGAACATTGCGGTGCAGAGATAAAGCCTTTGCCGATGACCTCGGTTAATGAAAAATCGACTGATATAAAGTTGGATAAAAAGTCAAAGAAAAAATTAGTCGTCATAATTTCTGTTGTATCGGCAATTGCGATTGTGTTGGCTGTATGTGCAATTGTTTTATTGCCGAAAATCTTCGGCAATAATAATGCCGAGCAAACTGTTAAAGCAACCACCCAACAGGTTACAACGGAAATTCCGACAACAGCAGAACCTACAACTGTTGAACCGACTACAGATATTCCAACAACGGCAAAGTCTACTACGATTGAGCCTACAACAGCCAAGCCGACCGAGCCTGAAACATCGAAAGATTATGGCGAAAGTAACTCAAATGGTGGTGGAAGATGCTATTTTAACGGCTTTTCAATTGAAGTTCCCGAGGATTATACATACGAGGTTGATGGTGATAAGGTTACTTTTTATGAATCGTATAATCACGAACATCCTGAAACAGGCTCGGACGGATTTTTATTCGCTATTGACTGGACATATGACGGAACGGTCAGCATAGATTCACGCAGACTCGGAAGTAAGGACGGTAAGTATTTTATGTACATTCATCCAACAGGTTTCGGAATGTTGGAGGACGAATACGCAAATCAGCGAATGGTTGATGCCAGAGCTGAAACGGATGATGTACTTTCATCGTTCAGAGTTGAATAACCGAAACCAACGCAGTGCGTATTGCATTGCGTTGATTTTTGTTTTAAAATATATAAAAGAGGTGAGGCGTTATGGGTAAGGATACAAAATTTTGCAGGAATTGCGGTAAGGAACTTCCGATTGAATCGACCTTTTGTCCGTATTGTATGACAAAGCTGATTGATGTTACAACAGGCGGAGAAATTAAGGTAAAAAAGAAAAAGCCGATTATTATTGCCGTTGCAGCGGCAATAGTTTTGCTCATTGTAATTGCGGTGATTATAATTTTGAACAGCACGATTTTTGGTGGCAAATCGGATAATGTTACCACACATGCAACAACTGTTCCGACAACTGCGGTCACGACAACGGCTGAAAATAAAACCTCGGATTATTCAAAATATGTCGGAATATGGTGCGATAAAGACAGCGATATTTCAACTGCAACTCAAAACGGCGGCAATATTCTTGAGATAATTTCCGTCAAAGACGATGTTGTGAGATTTACTTTTACAAAGACTTCGTCTGCACCGCAAAACCGAATTGCGAGAATAAGCAATGTGACAACAAAGGTAATTGACGGAATAGGAACTTTTTCGTTTGATGATGACGGCTGGCAGAACAGCGGTACGGGTAAAATCAAGTTTTCCGACGGCGAAATCTATATTGAAAACACGGTCACAAATCAGAACAGCGAATCAATGTGGGATATAGGCGGAAAGTTTTATCTTAAAAAGTCCGAAAGTTCAATGCTTGATGTTGAGAGCAATAATTTTTTGAACGCTGATTTTGACGATGTAAAAAATGCCTTTGGCGAAGAAATTTCAGATCCGTTTTTAGCGTCGGATAAGTGGTATATTCATTACTACAGTGGTATGAATGTTATGGTCACCGCCGAAACAAATAAAATTTACAGCATTACGGTTGATTACTCGTCAGGAAACCTTGCCAATTCAAACATCGGTTTTGGCGAAATCAACGGCAACAGCACCTATGACGATGTCTATGCCGAACTCGGCGAGCCAATGTACAATAACATAACCCACGGCGATGTTACCTATAAGCGGAAAGACGGATATGTAACTTTCACCTTTGACGATAATATGGACCTCACAAACTTTGTGTACTGCATTGAAGATACGCATTAAAAAATAATAAGTAATAAAAAAATCAGCCTGAGCGTCAAGTAACAATGCTCAGGCCGGTGTGTTATGGAGATAATAAAAATTTCAGAAGTATCAGAAATAAAAATAAGCACTAACCATTATGGTTAGTGCTTATTGAATGGTTGCGGGAGTCATTTTAAATGGCTTAAACAGTGGCTTGCAGCGGCTTGACTGCGATTTTGACTGCGATTTGCCCTGTTTATGCAACCTTTACGGTTTTTGTTTCGGATTTTCCCAATCCGATATTGTTCAGTTTCATATACTTGTCAACAGCGTTCAGGTGAGCGGCTTCAAATTTTTCAAAAACATCACAATACACGTTCATCGTAACAGAGATGTCCTTGTGACCGAGTATTTTCTGCAAGACCTTCGGCGGTACGCCGCTTTCGATGCAGCGCGTGGCAAAGGTATGACGGAGTGAGTGGAGGGTCAGCTTTCCTTGCAGCGATTTGTCTTGAATATCGTATTGCTTCAAGGTGTTCCAAAAATAATAGTTGACCTGCTGTGTAGTGACCGGCTTGTTGTTGCTTGAAACAAACAATGTGCCGCCGGTTCTCTCACCGATACACTCCTTCAAAAAAGCTGCCAAATCGTTGTTAATCAAAACCTTGCGCATACCGGCTTCTGTTTTCGTTTCGTTGACGATAACCGAATTGTCGCCGCCGCGTGATGTGGTCTTGTTCACGATGATACAGTTGTTTTGAAAATCAATGTCCTCGATATTTAGCGCACAAATCTCTCCGCCGCGCATTCCGGTGAACATAGAAACCAGCATTATCTCGGAGTAATTGATGTCGTTGTTATTCAGCACATCAAGCAACCGTGCCTGCTCCTCTACCGTTAACGCTCTGACCTTGTCCGTTTTCTTGCGGGATTTCGGGACACGCAAATCCTCCAGCGGACTTTTGCTGATGATTCCCTTTTTCATTGCCTTTTTGAAAACAGCGCCGAGCAGCTGATACAGCTTGTTGAGCGTTGACTGCGCATAATCGAGGTTATCCTTGAAGTATGCGATAATGTCATCCTCCGTGATTTTGCGAAGCTGTTTATCGGACAAAGAGCTGAGCATTTTCAGCGTTTCCAGCTTGCGCTTGTAGGTGGATTGTCTGATTTCGTTCAGAGCAACCTGCTCCTCTATCATTTTTTCAGCCAATTCATAAAAGGTCGTTTTATCAACCTTCTTAAACGCACCGGCTTTAGCCTGAATTTGAAGCTCACGAATTTTGTCCTTTACAATTCGCTCGGTCTTACCGTAAACGCTCTTGCGGATTTTTTCGCCGTCGATTTCAAGATAAACCTGTCCGGCGTAACAGTTTCGGCTTTTTACAAAGTAAATAGAGCCGTCACCGTAATCCATTTTTACTTTTCTTTTCGGCTTTTTGCCTTTAGTGTTCATTATATCCGTCCTTTCGGAACCTAAAGACGCCGAATCGTTTCCGATAGTAACATCATACATCAGAAACGATTCAGAATCAATAGTTTTTTACTTTAAATCGTTAAACTCTTCTTTTTTTACTCCATTCAACAAATGCCTGCTCGCTGACCTTGTAGTTTTTGCCTACTCGGATAAGCGGAAAATCCGCACGCATCATAATCTGACGTGCCGTAGGCATACTGCAACCCAGCGCCTGTGCTACTTGCTTTGTATTCATAAATTTGATTTCTTCCACTGCATATCCCCTCCCTTCAAGCGCCGAACAAGGCGGCAGTATCCAAAGTATCAATAGAGTTGTAGAGAGCCGTCAGCAGATAGGCTCTCATATTTTTTATTTCGGTTGTGTTCTTTTCGAGTGATCCGATAACGTATTCAATATGTTCGGCAGTCAGTTGCTTGAGCCGCCACCGAACCTTGTCTGTCGGAATGTTGATTTGATTTATCCTGAGAGTTTCGGCGGTGGATGTCACCGTATCGGCAAGCAGACTGACGATTTCATCCAACACACTGCCGTAGCCGCGTTCTGCCAAAACATCATATTCAATTTGATTGCGAATATCCTCTATCGCATCCCCGTAGCTGATAGATGGATAGATTTTATTCAAGTCTTTTTGATAATAATCATTCTTGATAGTATGCGTTTTTCCCATTTCCGCAAATGTGATTTTTGCATTTGCAGAATCTATATTTTCGCATTGGTCGTGTGCGTTTTTCGCATAGGTTGCGGTACTTTCCGCAATAGGATTCACATATATCAAATTTGCCTTGCCGAGTCCCTGCCGTTTGCGAGAGATAAGATTTTGATTTTCAAGCTGCGTATACACGCTTTCCGCTTTGTTGTTGCAGCAGTTGAGCAGCCGCATAACAGTGCTGATGGGACACACTACATAATACCTTCCGTTTTCGTCCCGAAATCTCTCTCCGTTTCTGACCGACAACTCATACAAGCTGATCAAATACGAATACAGCACAATTGCCGAATCAGACAGCTTGCTCCGCAACGGCTCTGTGATCAATACTCTCGGCAGTTTTAGAAACGCTTTATCGCTCATCAAAATCCATCTCCTTTCGTTTTAAATTTATCGTTCATATCCTCTGCTCTTGTTCTTCGCCCTTGTCTTTTGCTCGTCGTTAAGGACGGTCTCCAAGCCTTGCTCCATCACCTTAGACCGCTCTGCGATATGCTCGCACAGCTTCAGCTCGTGACGGAGCTTTCTCAAATTAATTGTAATATGCATTATTTTATCTTTGGTTTCTTTTATTTCATCAGCGCTGATTTTACGGCGTGCGTATTTCCGTAAATCAGCCCTTTCATCGGTAAATGTCTGAATTTTATCCTCCAGCTTATGCTTGTACGCAAATAACTCAATGTCGGTTGATATCTTCTCCCTGCTCATCAGCCTGACTTCCTCGCTTAACCGGTCAAGATAAGCAAGCTCATCCTTGAATATCCAATGCAGCTTTGCAGGATCAGGGCGGCGATAGCTGTGTATCACGCCAAGCCTGAACGCATAATACAGATATATTCGGTATATTCCGCTTGTCCTTTGAAGTATCCTATCGCCGCAAGTAGGCAGCTTATATTGCTTTGGTCGGTAATGCCTGTAATCAATACGCGGCGGTCGATCGTAGCGGTTGTTCACCAATCTGTGGCGGATACCTTCGGGCGTGTAATCAGCGCTGAGTTTTACAAGACGTATCGGCTTTTTACAGCCCTTCGGCGTGATTGTCCAATATTTCCGCCTGTCGTTCATAGTAAGCTCATAACCGAGTTTAGCGAGCGTATATCGTAAATCTGTCGTGTTGGTGCATTGCAATAGCGCTTTTTCCATCGCTTCACGGGCGAGTAAGTATCTTGTCGGTTCACCCTTCTTTTCACGATTGTAGTGATAAGACGAGCTTCTTCCTCTGACCGGCTTCGGGTTATAATACAAGCCGTATTTCTCGCATAATTTGTCCGCTGTCTGTTTGAATTTGAACCACGCTTTTTCTTCTCCCCAAAGTTTTTTGCCGTCAACAAATGAAACGGAGTTGATTACAAAATGACAATGAGGATGTTCGGTGTCGGTGTGAACGGTAACCAATACCTGAAACCGTTTGCCCCAGACCTCTTGTGCAAATTCTGTGCCGATTTTCATTGTTAGCTCCGGTGTGATATTCTGTTCCTTAAAGCTGAGATAACCGTGATAGGCTTCTATGCCGTCTGCCTTGGCGTAGGAGCGCTTAACTGCCGTAAACTCTTCATAGGCTGTTTCAGGTTCGCAGTTGATACCGCTGATGTAGAGCTTGTTGTTTGTTTTTTTCGGATTGGCTGCGTATTGAAGCACCCTGCTCAGACCGCCTTCATTTATCGCCCATAATTTACTGACTGCCATATTTACCCTCCGTCCGGCGAAATGAAACGGCGAACGATATCCGCACGAAACGCTCTCCATTCCTTGACCTCTTTATGCAGCATAGGCGCGTCGATAAATCCGAGCGCATTTGCTTTTGCTGCAAGCTGATGAACATTGTTTCCGATGGCAGAAAGTTGGCGGAGCGCTTCAAATAATTCCTTGCCCGGTTTTTCCTTCGGCTCATATCCCCGTATGAGCGATCGGACAAGTCCTGATTGAGAAACGCCTGCCTTTTTCGCTTTTCTTTTTAGCTCACGTTCTTCCATCTCATTCAGCCAAATCCTTTTCGCTATTTTGCGTTTGCGGTTTGGCTTTTTTGTATCTGTCATATATATACCTTCCTTCTCAAAATAGGGTTTCAGGGGAACAAATCCTCTGACGAGCCTACCGTCCGCCCTTTGTGGGGGTACAGACGGTCTGCTCGATAAGATAGTGCATTAGGGTATTGCAACCGCCAAAGCACCTTGAATCATCAACAAATGACGTGCTGTCAAAAATGCTGTCACATTTTGATTGAAAACAGCGGTGACAGCATATTTCATACGATTTGCTGTCAGCAAAACAGCTCTAAATCGTCAAGCACGCTTGCGGCGTTAGCAGCTTCTTCGTCCTCGGTCATTTCCGATTTATCCTCTGAATCGGGATTTGCAACTGCAAAGCCTTGAAGTTCTTCACGAATCATCTTGCGCAGTTTTTCAATAATAGCTTCCTCCTGCTGTTCCTGCTCTGAGCGCTTCATATAATCTCCGATAAGGTCTATGATAAATCTGTTTTTAGATTTATCTGTGTGCTTACTCAAATTCCTCATAAAAGCGCCGACCTCAGCTTCGTATTCGTCGGTTTCCTTGAATCGAATCGTCAGCGTGTACGGCTTCATAATCCGATCCCTGCCAAAAGCTGAACATTGGCAAGATATTCATAGCCTTTGGCAGCGGCGCAAATATCTTCTTCAAAGGTGAGTCTCTTTGAATTGACCTTGCCGAAATTCTTGATCAGGCAACCGCCGCCACCGGTTACCCAAAGCCGCATTGTGTTTTCATCATAGCCGTGTTCTCTGAGTCTGCGGAATATCCCGTTGACATACTCCGCAGCAACGGCTTTTACAATAGCGAGGTCTGATTTTGGAATATCAGCCTTGCCTGTTCGCAGCACTTCTTCGATGATATGGTCATTCAGCTCCCGCTGCGTTTGCTGCATAAAGGCTTCACGGACAGCGAGTGTGCATTGGTAAGTTCCGAATTTTTCGGTAAACATCTTGCCGGACTTCGGCTTGCCGTTGACCATATACAATACGTTCATTGTGCCGTTGCCGATGTCTGCGATGACGTTTACTCCCGTCAGCTTGGAAGCGTAGGGAGCAATAGCGGCATAACCCTGCGGATAAATGCTCACGCCTTCAATGTGAAGGTGGTATTCCTGCTTATGGAATGTAAAGCTGACTTCCTTATTTCGCATAAGATACGCAGAAAAATCAGCTTTTTGACCGCTTGTCCAAGTCAAGGGCAAGCCTGCGGCGATATAGATGTTAGCTTCGGTAATACTTTCCGTGCTCAGTTCTTTTGCGATAGCGGCAAGCGTAAGCACATAAAAATCCTCGTCCAAGGACTTGTCGGAGATATATTCCTTGTGTTCTTCTCCAATCAAGTAATATTTGCCGTTATAGACAAGCAGTTCCTTAGTGAATAAAGGCTCGCAGTTATAGGCGATCAAGCCTGTCGGAAAACAGCAATTTGCCGTTTTCATATTTCCGTAGCCGTGGTCTATGCCGATAATGATGGTGTTGTTAAATTTCTTCATTTTGGTTCCTCCTGATTATTTGTTTTGTATTTTGCCTTTCTGCCCCAACAGACTCTGACAGGCAACCCTTTTCGGCGCTGTGTCGTTTTTTCTCGCCCTTGGTACGCTCATATCGTCGCCTACTTCACCGGGAGAGATATCTCTGAGAAGGTCATTCAGTTGTTGTTAGATAATCATAAAACAGATGTTTGAATTATCTAAACGCATTATAGCGACAACTTGACAAAAGTTCAACGGTTTTGTATGATATATATTAGAGTGATGTTTATTATCTAATTTTCGAGCGATTTATATTTTCTAAAAAAGCCGGTGATGAAATGGCAGAAAACAAACCGAACAAGGAGCTCTCCGAATACGATAAATACCGCATATTGCGCTCTAATTCAAAGAATGTACGTCTTGACTTTTACCATAACAGGGTAAAGTTTTATCCCGAAAAGAAGACCATCAACATTGTCGTTGATTCTTGGGAGCGTGACGATCATATAGACGAGCTTATTGAAGCTGACGAAAGAGAACAAGCAAAAAAACTCGGCAGTTCATACAAAGCGTATGAGTCTGCCGAGGAAGAAATAGATTATGAAAAAGATAATTTAAAAGAATGTCAGGAATACTTTGAAAAATTTAAGAGCAAATACAACTTTCGAGCCTCAGGTTTAGCAGGACCTTTCGCTGATGATACAGGAAAACTAGAAAACGCTATGATCAATATTATGAGCGGCTCAAATGTAACGCTGAATTACGGCGAGGGTATTCTTGATTTTGTTTATGCTGATTTTCTGACTCCGGCTAAAAAGCTATATACGGTATTCAGCCTATTGGAGCGTATCGGAGAGGAAGAAGGATATCATAGCAAACCGGAAGATGAAACAGAAAAGAACCCTGATCAACTGTCCGACGAAGAGTGGACGCTGAGGACATATAATGATTTTGATACTACTTTTCCTTTAATCAATAACATTGCTTATGCTTCGCTCTATTCAGCGATATTTCCACCGCTCATTAAAAGCAGTACCGATACAAGTAAAAGCATAGCACGCTACGGAAATTATCTGCTTGCTCTACAAAAGGAGTTTTTAGAACTGATCGAGTTTTGCTATGACGAAGATTTTTATCCCGAAGTCCTTGGCAGCTTATACCCAAGCGAGCGGCTTCATCTCTACAGACACGCTCACGATATGCCTACATCCTTTGAAAGAAAAGAAGAATTCAGAACCTCTCATAACATTATGGACGGAGACAAAATGCCTTACGGTACAACCGGCAAAGAGATCATTAACGCCTTAAAGAATTTGAATTTCACGCCTACCAACGAGCAAAAGGCGTTTGCGGAAAAGTACGGCATCAGCACAAACACACTTCTGTTTACTTTACAGCACCATATGTTTATCAGCGCAAGATATGTTTGCTGTTCTATTAAAGATATGCTGGAGCTGGAGCTGACAAAAATGCTGGAGCAAAACGTCCGCTTCCGAAAGTGCAAGCGCTGCGGCAAATACTTTATTATGAAAGGTAATTATGACACGCACTACTGCGACCGCATAGCCGAGGGAGAAACCCGAACCTGCCAGCAGCTTGCCGCGTTGGAGAACTACAAGGCGAAAATCGCCGACAATAAGGCGGTTCCAATCTACAACAAATACTACAAGCGCTATGCCGCCCGTGTGCGGGTTCATCAACTGAAAGAGGACGAATTTAACAAGTGGCGCTATCAGGCGATCACCAAGCGTGACGAATGCAACGATAGAAAAATCACGCCGGAAGAATACATCGAATGGATGGAGGCGTACTTCCCGAACCGCAAGAGGAAAAGTGAATAAAACAAATATAGGGTGCGTGAACTGCAAACTCATACGCCTATGGTTTTGCGTAATTATAAGTTCACCGTTGCAACATTGAAACACATTTGTTAAAACAAAATGCGCGTAGCATTTCCACATTGATGATCTACATAATAATTAGTGCTTTTAATTGATTGGTATTGTTTTCTGCTGACGGATAAACTTGTCCACGCCGTGGATGATAATAATCTGTTGACTCAAGCTGCACTTGGTGATATTATTCCGTAAGAGACATTTTGGCTCTCTTCACCTTGTGATGAAATGTTTATTCATTAAGTAACAATTCTTAGTTGACAATCTTTTTTGTAATGTGGTAAAATTATATATAAAGTTTATCATAATTGCAAAACTATTTACAGTTAAAGTATTTGGATGTTTTTTTTTGAAAACAAACCAAGTTGTGATTGTTATAATTTGACCAACAAAATAAGAAAGGTGGTCATAATTATGACTAAAACAATCACAATCAACGGAAAAAACGTATATTCAGGAAAAGTAATTGATCTTGATGACAATAGCGTAAGAATAATCCTTGAAAATGGGGATAACGGAATCCTGTATGTTGACGAAATCTCATCAAATTATATTAATCCAACATTTCTGTTTCATTTGGACGATGAAATATTTGTAGGAATTCGAAAAAGATGTTTTGATGGGACTTTACTGTTTACACTAAAAGGACTTGTAAGCAAAGATGTTTCAAGCTTTTGTAAGCAAGACATGTTGTACGGCATTGTAATTGCTACTTGCACGAAAGGCAGTATTATTCAAATCACGCCTAATGTTACAGATTTTATTTCAAATGTTTATCTAAGCAAAGGAACCGCTGTGTTAGCGAGTGTATACAAGACCGATACTGATACAAACTGCGTTTTGTTGCAATTGGATAGCGTTATTTACGATGATGTTAGCAAAGTCAAGCTTACCTTTGAATATAATAACACTTTGATTTTTAATGAATCGGAAATGGATGTCGCTGCATAAAGGAGGAATTTATAATGCTGGAATCAACAATAAACCACATGAAAAGCACAAAAGATAGTTTGATGATTTCTATTTTGGACACAACGTTTGATCAAGAGAAACAAAGAAGCCATATAAGAGTTGATGATTTGTTTTTTGATTATTCCGACAAAAACAATCAAGTAGAACGGTTTATGGAAACCTTTCGTAACAGCAAGGCGGAATCGAACGAAGTTCTTTATAAGAATCTGATGGAAATATTAAAGCAATGCACTGACTTTCCGCAAAAAAATGGAAATGTATCCAAATCCATGTGTGCAAACTATATTGTTAATAAGGTAAACACCATGCTGAACGAAATCGATACTGATACATTTCCGCCTGAGTTGGATACTGGTTACTATTCTCCGCTGAAATCGTCAAGCGTCTCTGCGTGGATTGCAGGAAAACGTAGTATTGATCGATTGAGTATTTTCAAAATTGCCTTTGGCTTACAACTTCCTTTTGAAAATAAATCCGTTTTCTCCTACCAGTCGCTGTTTAACCGGGTCTTTAATCAAAGATATTGTCTCAAACGAGCAGATGAAATGACATTTAGCTATTGCCTAAAAAATGAAAAACCTTATGCTGAAGCGTTACAGATTATCATTTCCTATAAGAGAGCCGAAAAAGAATTTCTAATTAACCGGAAAACGCAAGAAAAAAATGTTCCCGTTGAATCGACCAAGCATCTTTTTTACACTGTATTGAGTGCGAAAGGTACGGATGAGTTAATTGAAATCCTCATTCATAATATTCCCTCGTTTATCAGCGAGAAAACCTCTGTAAATGATGAACTCAATTCACGAGCAGCTGTTTTTAATAACGAAGACGTAATGAAAAGCTTTAACCAAAGATATGATACAATAAAGTCGGCATTGACGATAAAAGAGATGTACTTTTCTATCATTGAGGAGTCCAGAGATGATTACGATAGAAAACAATTTGAAAAAGATATTGAAACAAAATATCCTAATTTTTATAATTATGTAGTTGTATCAGACGGTATTTTTGATAATGCGCAAAAACAACTGGCGTTAGTCAACTATTTATTGCGTCATCCCGAAAAATTAGAACTCTTCATCAATGAAGACGATGCATTAGAAGAACAAAAAAATTCTCTTAGAACGGACGAGTATTACAACGCCGTTGGATGTCCTGAGTTCTTGCGATGTATTAATACTAAGGAAGACATAACTGCTCAACTGGAAAATATCAAGGCGGATTTATCCCTTATTCTGGAAATTGTAGAACCAATGCATTTTCAGAAACTGAAACTTGAAAAAAAAGACAAAGTTAATAAAGGGGAGCAAACAAATCATGCTGATATTAAACTAAACATCATGAGTGAGTCAATAAAACCCGATTCAGTTCCCCGCGAAGTGTTTGTGGATTTCAGTGCGAAAACATCCTCAAAAAACAGTAATTACTATGAGAGTATCAGAAAACTGATTGTTATAATTTCCTTTTTCAATTACTTCAATGACTATATCGGTGAAAGCTATTCCAAAGAAGAATTTAGAGAAATAGCCGATGGTTTTATTACAGAAATTAATCATATTTTATCTTATTACAATTACAACGAGTTGTACGCGTATAACACTTTTGATTTATTCTTCTTTCTTTGTATCCATACCACCGATCCGATTTATACCTATTATCTGATTATCAGATACTACACGGATAAATACTATATTCTAAACCGCCCCGATCGAGATCTGGAAGCGTTCATAAAAAAATATAAAATTAAATAAATGTACACTACAAGGCATCCACAGAAATGTGGGTGCTTTTCTTTTTGGACGAAATTTAAAAAATCATGTCTTTCCCCAGATATATAATATAAGTACACTAAAGAAAGGAGATTACGCTAACTCATCCGCTGAAAAATATAAGACAATAGATATGGAGGTTCGATTATGAGCAAAAGCAGACAGTACACCGCATGGGACAATTCAGACAGAGAAGATTTTTATGATGACTACGGCAATCTTCAGACTACTCATGTAGACAGATACAATTTAAGTGGCGAATACACTCGCACGGATGTCTATAATGAGTATGGGAAGAAGATTGATAGTTTCAAACGCTAATTTCTATCACGTGGATAAGGAGGTGAAATTGAATGTGGCATAGTTTCTGGGAAGCTATGGGAGCAGCACACAGATGGTTCTGGAGTTTGTGGTAAAAGCATAGCGCAACGCAGCGGCAGTCGAGTAAAATCGGCTGCCGAATTTTTCAAATTATCTTGTCAATACAGTATAGAAAATATATAATAAAGGAGATGGAGGAATGATTATGTGTGTTAATCGTCAGGAGTTGAGGAAGGGTACTCACCTTGTTTTGGATAAAGAATATAAAATCATAGAAAAAGTTGGCTGTGGTGCAAGCTGTGTGGTTTATCTTGCCGAAAACAGCGCCAACAGCCGCAAGGTTCTGATTAAGGAACTGTATCCGATGGATCTCGGTATTTTTAGAAATGAAAGCAATGCTCTGATTATCCCTGCCGGTTCTAAAGAAGCTTTTGAACAGTACAAGGAAAAATTGAACAAATCTGTTGCCTTGCAGATTTCTTTTCACAACGCGGAAGACAGCGGCAACTCCACCTCTGATGCAGAAGAAATTATTGAAGCAAACAACACCCTGTATGTAGTTATGGGAAGGGTAATCGGAGAATCCTATGATAAGCATACACCCGAAGATTTGACTTCTGTTCTGAAAATCGGACGCTCCGTAGCTAAAGCTATCGCAATGTATCACAACAAGGGATACCTGCATCTTGATATCAAGGCGGAGAATGTTTTTAAAATTAAAGAAACAAACGAATTGATTAAACTTTTTGATTTTGACAGCGTTCATCCCAAAGAAGAAATTCAAAAAGGATATTACTATAACTTGTCCTTCTCTGAGCCCAGCGCTGCTCCGGAAGTACAAAACTATCTCAGCAATGGACTGCACTGTATTGATGAACGGGCTGATATTTTCTCTATTGGGGCTTTGATATTTAAGAAGATTATGGGTAGAGGAGTCATGCGTGGAGATTTGCGTCCATACAAAAAGTGGAATTTTGATTCTGTCGATTTGCTGAAAACCGTGTCACCACAAGCTAAAAACGTTTTAACAATAATATTCCGAGATACTCTTGCAGAAGATAGCGATAAAAGATACCATGATACTGAAGAATTAATTATTGCATTGGATAAAGCTATCGAACTTTCGGAAACAAAAATCTTTTTAGCTGACCACAACATTACTACAACCACGTCGAAAGATTATTATATCAGCCGCGCGGACAAAGTTAAGGAAATCCGTGACAAGCTCAATGGCTATCATATCGCCTATCTTTACGGTATCGGCGGTATTGGTAAATCCGAAACTGCAAAAGAATATGCTGAAATAAACAGAAACCAGTATGATATTATACATCTTACACATTACTCAATTGATTTAAAGCATACAGTTGCTATGCTGAATTTTATAAATTTGGATGACAGAGAGATAAAGTTTGAAGAAAAGTATCAGATTCGCTTAAACTTCTTATCCAATAAGGAAATGTATAGTGCTAATACTTTGCTGATTATAGACAACTACAATGTTGCGCCTGATTCAGATGAATATAAAAAAAATGTTGAGGTATTAAAAGAACTCAAAAAGCTTAATATCCATATTCTGTTTACAACAAGAACAACTCCAAATGACGGAAATCATCGAATTGATATTGAAGAGCTTTCCGACGATGATTTGCGCGCCCTTTTCTTTGCGGTAAATTCTAAAGATGAAACCAATGAAGATAGAATTGCACAGGTAAATGAATTGATAGAGGCAGCATATCGTCATACTCTAACTGTTGACCTTGTTGCTCATCAAACTGTACAGATTGAGCGTTTCGGCAAGAAAACACTTGCCGACTACATTGCTGTACTTAAAAACAGCGGTTTGAACAACGAAGTAAAGCTGTCTGTTTACAACAATAAGGATGACAATGAAAAGAGCGCCATTATTTTTGATCATATTAAGGCTCTTTTTGATTTCTCGGAATTGACCGATAAAGAACGGTATGTCATGGTAAATGCATGTCTGCTCCCTGTTTCAGGAATGGAGGCTGCCCAGTTCTGCGAATTCATTGATTTGGAACACTATGATAACTCACAATCTTCTGAATGGGGCGAAGATAGTACAATAACAAATCTTGTTAATAGCGGTTGGATGAAACGTGTGGGTGAACATGCAGAGAAAATTACGTTGCATCCTATTATTACACAATTGTGTTTGTCAATATTACATCCTGATATTATTGAGAAAAAATGTTTTAAGTATTGTAGTTCGATAGAAAAAGTGCTAAAATCCACGAGCCTACCTTTAATTAAAAAAACAATAGGATATGCCGTTAATGCAATTGATACCTTTTTGAAAAGTCCAATTAGTTTAAATCTTATATTATGTAATTTTATTTCTCAAACATGCAAATTGCTAATTGAATTATCTTGTTACTACGAAGCGTTGAAATATTGTAAAATAGCTATTAAAATAATAGAAAAAGAATTTCCAAATAGCAGTATTGAAATATCCATCCTTTATGACTATATTGGATGCTCATTATTGGAATTGGGAAATGTGGTAGATGCATACGTATTTTTTAAAAAATCACTGCTAATAAAAAGAAACACCTATCAATTGCCAAATCTATCAATTGCTAAATCATTAAACAATATAGGAAGAACATACGGTTCCATTATTAGTAACCATGATATGGATAAAGCTTTGACTTGTTTTTTTGATGCACTAAAAATACAAAGAGATTTACTTCCTGAGAACAGCGAAGAGGTTGCACAAACATATTATAATATATCGAAAATTTATTCTATAAACGAATATTATAACGATGCACTTAAGTATATGAAAAAATCGCTCACAATATATAAAAACACCATAAACGAAAATAGCTATAAATTGTTAGATGTATATTTTGGAATGGGAGAAATACTTTTTAATCTGCACCGAATTGAAGAAGCTTTATTTTACTTAAATAATTCATTAAAGATTGGCAAAAGAAACCTTCCTAATAATCATTTGAAGCTTGCATATGTTTATCTTGAGATGGGAAAATGCTATTTAAATTTGCAGGAAAACACTAATGCTCTTACATTCCTTTTACAATCACTTAATATATTAAGGCAAAAATACTCACCCGCACATTCAACAATAGCTGCATCATACCAATTAATAAGTATTGCATATAAACGTTTGGGAAATACAAAATTAGCTAAAGAGTATGAAGAAAAGATGAACAGAATTTTTAATTTTGCTCTTAATAAAAAATATTAATTTACCCAATATACAACCGTTGAAAACGCTCACATTTGTGGGTGTTTTTCTTTTTGGACAGATTTTAAATAATATGCTTATTATCTTATGTTATAACATAAATAGAGACGTTATGAAATACAAGACAAATAACTTACTGGACAGATTTTTGAAATTGATACAAATATCTTTTGGTATTGTATCTATAAACAAAACAAATAAGCCAGTCGGTTTGAAGTTAACTTCCATGTCAGGGGAACAGACTTATTTATGAAGTAACCACTATCGGTTCAACAAGGAGGAAAAGAACTATTACCTGATTGACACTGAGACAATTATACCATGGGCTTTACTAAGCCGATTAAACAATTTTAATTTAGTAATTCATTAACCAATTTACACATATTTGTGTATCTAAAAGATATTATACGAGGAGGCATAATTATGTCGGAAAGATTGACTTTAAGTGATTTATTAAACGATTACGGAATAGTTGTCCTTGATACCTGTGTATTACTAAACAAAGGCTTTGAACCTATGCTGAGAGAATCGGCAAGACTTATATCCGAAACAAGAAAATCGATTACCATACACAGTTCGGTGGTTAATGAAATTGTAAGATTTTCTCGAAATCCGGAACATAGTCAATATGAAAATGCTAAAAAGTTACTTCCATTACTGAACGAACTGGAACGAGCTAAAATTCTAAAGTTTGAGGGAAACTTTTGGGACTATAGGTTAGCCGATCAACAGTTTCTTGAATTTGTGATAGATGAACGACAACGCCAAACTATAGCTATTATTACTCTTGACAAGAAATTGTCCGACGATATTTTAATGCAAAATAAAATCAGTTCCTTTGGCGGTTATCCCGCTACAGTAATTCGCCCGAACAAAAGCGGAAAGTTGTTCCCATATCAAAACGAGGATAACCCAAATCCGGTTGAGAAATACAAAAGGTTATTTCACATTATTTGAATTTGGACAGTTTTTAAAAAAACAACCAAAAATCTTGTCGTATTATAGTATACAGAAAATGGTGAAAGAGAGGTGACGCATAAAAGAATTTCATTCATCCGCATGAAACCGTTACTATAGAAAAGGAGAACCTTATGAACCAAAACATATCACTTGCAGAGTTAGCAAACACCAATGAAATATACATTGATACCACAGCGATTCAGAGCGAAGGCTTTCGTGAACTGATGATTCAAAATGCAAAAGCCATGAAAGATGAAGGCAACGCAATTAAAATTCATCGTGCAGTTCTTAACGCTTTTGCAAAAATACAAGAAAGCGGAGATGTCTGCGAGGGTACCGTAGCAGAGGACAGATTAAACATGTTAAAAGCCTTAGAGGAAGGCGGCGTAATTCAATACATAGGAAATCAACTGGAACTGCGTTGCGTCGAACAAATGTATCTTGAGCAACTCGTTACCTACAGAAATAAGAAAAAGCTTTCTCTTATCTCCAATAGCTATGAGCTTGTTCATGATGCCTTGCTGATGAATCAAATTGGTTCGTTTTTTGGCAAGGAGATTACTACTTTCAGATTGTCTGATGAAGGCGAACTGATTCAGGTTACTAAGCAAGGTGTTACAAAGGAATCATCAACACAAACAGACAATTCCGACAATACTTCTAGCCAAACAGAGAAACTCCTGAAAATGTTTGGTTTACGGTAAGGTGAAATATGGATAGGAGGTGGTGATAAATATGATTGCATATATTGATTTAAAATATAAGCGAAAATAAACTATCGTCAAAAAGGAGATTAATTATGTCAAACTTGTTTTTATCTAAAACTGAAAAGACCGCTCTTGCTCATTCAGTTGCAACGCTGGAAGCAAAAAATGGCACTGTTATTTATAATTCTATATATAACGCTTCTCGTGATGACTGCAAAAGATGGGACTGTTCAATTAGTTGCTATTGTGCGAACTCTTATAGGTAATTAACTCATGCCCGCCTGACAAAAACTCAGGTGGGCAGAAAGGAATCTAGATGGACAAACTATATCTTACTGAAGATGAACTGAAAACGCTTGACGATAAAACGGCCGATAAATCAGAAGATTGTTTTGAAGATGAAAAAATGCTTAATAATTCAACTCTATGCTTAATTTCTGGTAATTGTTATCGATGGGATTGTTCCATAAGCTGTTATTGTGCCTTCACTTTTCTATAAAAAAGCAAATAATATTTTTTATGACAGTAAGGAGGAAATGATGAATAAAATCAAAGTTTTTATGCTAATCACAAATGAGAATTGCAACTTAAACTGTACATACTGTTATGAGCACCACAAAACTACTTCATACATGAGTTTTACAACGGCAAAGTCAATAATAGATAAAGAGTTTTCAACAGCAACGTCAGGAGAAACATTTGAAATAGAGTTTTTCGGCGGTGAACCGTTTCTTAATTTTCCGCTGATTAAACAGATAGTGGATTATGTTAAATCAAAGTATTCAAATCTCAAGGTTTACTTCAATGCATCCACCAACGGAACCTTGGTGCACGGGGAAGTAAAAGAATGGTTAATACAAAACAAAGATTGTTTTTCTCCCGGACTCAGTCTTGACGGTACTAAGGAGATGCATGATATTAACAGACCATTCAAGTCGAATGGCAAAGGTAGCTATGATTCCATTGATATTGATTTTTTTAGGAACAACTACCACGAACCTCATGCTAAGATGACTGTTTCGCCAGCCACACTTCCGAAAATGGCAGAGGGTATTAAATATATCCATAATCTTGGTTTCGTGTGCGACGCTACATTTGCTTCGGGAATTGATTGGAATAACCTTTATAATGTTGAGATTCTATGTAATCAGTTAGCCGAGCTAATTGATTTTTACAAAGAAAATCCCCAATTAGAAGTGTGTCGCATGCTTCGATATGATTTTTCATTGGTATTAAATCCCACAATAGAGAACTTCCGTTACTGCGGTGCGGGAAAGAATACAAAGGCATTTGATTGCCACGGAGTGATGTATCCATGTCAGGGATTTGCTCCTGTTACTCTTGGCAGCAAAGAAGCTAAGAAGTATGTGGGAGAGGATTTCTCGAATTTTCAATTTGACAAAAAATCCGTATGCGCACAATGCAAATTAGTTAATCTGTGTCCAACATGCTATGCTTGCAATAAGGCTGCAACAGGTGATATCGGTAAAATGGACAGCGATATGTGCTTATTGAATAGATTGTGTATCCTTGCAGGTGCAAAAATCGAATACTATCGTTTAATAAACAGTGATGCCAAGTCTATAGAAATACAGCGATCACTGAAAGCAATTGAGGTTTTACAGACAGAAACCTTTAATCCGGCTAGCATTTATCTTAATAATTTTTTCCCTAATGAGAGGAGGTGAGGTTTTATGTGGCATAGTTTCTGGGAAGCTATGGGAGCAGCACACAGATGGTTCTGGAGTTTGTGGTAAAAGCATAGCGCAACGCAGCGGCAGTCGAGTAAAATCGGCTGCCGAATTTTTCAAATTATCTTGTCAATACAGTATAGAAAATATATAATAAAGGAGATGGAGGAATGATTATGTGTGTTAATCGTCAGGAGTTGAGGAAGGGTACTCACCTTGTTTTGGATAAAGAATATAAAATCATAGAAAAAGTTGGCTGTGGTGCAAGCTGTGTGGTTTATCTTGCCGAAAACAGCGCCAACAGCCGCAAGGTTCTGATTAAGGAACTGTATCCGATGGATCTCGGTATTTTTAGAAATGAAAGCAATGCTCTGATTATCCCTGCCGGTTCTAAAGAAGCTTTTGAACAGTACAAGGAAAAATTGAACAAATCTGTTGCCTTGCAGATTTCTTTTCACAACGCGGAAGACAGCGGCAACTCCACCTCTGATGCAGAAGAAATTATTGAAGCAAACAACACCCTGTATGTAGTTATGGGAAGGGTAATCGGAGAATCCTATGATAAGCATACACCCGAAGATTTGACTTCTGTTCTGAAAATCGGACGCTCCGTAGCTAAAGCTATCGCAATGTATCACAACAAGGGATACCTGCATCTTGATATCAAGGCGGAGAATGTTTTTAAAATTAAAGAAACAAACGAATTGATTAAACTTTTTGATTTTGACAGCGTTCATCCCAAAGAAGAAATTCAAAAAGGATATTACTATAACTTGTCCTTCTCTGAGCCCAGCGCTGCTCCGGAAGTACAAAACTATCTCAGCAATGGACTGCACTGTATTGATGAACGGGCTGATATTTTCTCTATTGGGGCTTTGATATTTAAGAAGATTATGGGTAGAGGAGTCATGCGTGGAGATTTGCGTCCATACAAAAAGTGGAATTTTGATTCTGTCGATTTGCTGAAAACCGTGTCACCACAAGCTAAAAACGTTTTAACAATAATATTCCGAGATACTCTTGCAGAAGATAGCGATAAAAGATACCATGATACTGAAGAATTAATTATTGCATTGGATAAAGCTATCGAACTTTCGGAAACAAAAATCTTTTTAGCTGACCACAACATTACTACAACCACGTCGAAAGATTATTATATCAGCCGCGCGGACAAAGTTAAGGAAATCCGTGACAAGCTCAATGGCTATCATATCGCCTATCTTTATGGTATCGGCGGTATCGGTAAGTCAGAAACTGCAAGAGAGTATGCTGAAGAATACAGGGGCTCTTATACGACAATACAACTTTCTGTATATTCGAGTGATTTAAAAGCCTTGATTGCCGGACTTGAATTTTCTAATGGCAATAAAACCGGTGATTATTTTGAAAAAGATATAAATATCAGATATGAAACCAAGCTATCTCTTTTGTCAAAGGCAATGATGAATAATGAGAGAACTTTGCTGATTATTGATAACTACAATGTTGAACCTGATTCAGATGAATACAAGAGAAATGTTGAAGTTATGAAGGACCTTAAAAAGCTGCATATTCATATTCTTTTTACGACAAGGACATTACCGAATGACGATAAAACTAAAATTGATGTAGAAGAATTTTCAAAAGAAGAGTTAAGATATATGTTCTTTGCCATAAATCCAAAAGATAAGGACAAAGAGGAGCGAATTGCACAGGTGGATGAGCTTATAGAAACAGCGTACAGACACACTTTAACGGTTGACCTTGTCGCACATCAGACAGCGAAAATTGAAGGCTATGGTAAGAAAACACTTTCCGATTACATAAAAGTTTTAAAGGAAAGCGGAATAAACAGCGGAATAAATGTTGCGGTTTACAACAATAAGGACGATAATGAAAAGAGTGACATTATTTTTGAGCATATCAGAGCATTGTTTAATCTTACTGCATTAACTGAAAAAGAAAAATATATAATGGTAAATGCTTGCCTTTTGCCATTATTAGGTATGCCGGTAGCAGAATTTGAAAGCTTTATAGATTTAGAAAATTATCCGAATTCCGAATCAAATGACGGATGGGGTGAGGACAGCACAATTTCTAATCTTGTAAAGAGTGGTTGGATAAAGAGAATAAACGGTGAAGTGTCAAAAATAACTCTTCATCCCATAATTGTCAGTGTTGTAGGACAATTATTACATCCAAATCTTAATAAAAAATCATGTGGGAGATTTATTTTAGAATTAAGTAAGAAAATTAGGAATAATGAAAATTATTATTTAATTGCAAACAATATGATACTTATTATGTATCAGAGTAATAAAAAAGATATAATGTATTGTATGAAAAGAGTGTGGGATATTACTGATATTACTTGCTTTATTTGTTCGTTTGATGAAATATATTTTCAAAGGTTAGTGATAGCATTTATAAAATTAGGTAAAAATATGAAGGAAAAAGGATACTACCACTCGGCACATCTATATGCTTCTCAAGCTAGTTATATGTGTTACAAGTGGAAATCTTTAAGTAATAATTTTTTATTAAGTAAAATCTATTTGTTGTTGGGAGATTGTGATAATCCTTGGTCACATAAGGAATATAAAAAATGCTATGAATTTATAAAATTAATAAATCAAAATAAAATTTTTGAGGACTTAAATATTCGAAATAATTTTTATACATCTTATGTTCTTTTAAAACTGGCAAATCAAGAATTAAATAACAGAAATAAGAGTAATGAGTTTGATAAATGCTTAGTTAGTGAGTCATATAATCATATATTAGATTGTAGAACCATATTGTGGAATCAAATTTTATGTGCTGGGTATCTAAATCATAACATAATAAAAATAGCTAAAATGTTATATGCAAAATCTGCACTAGTGTTGGAAAAATATCAAATAATAAAAGGAGATATTTCTTGCACTAAGGTTTTGAATGAAAATATTGAACTGTTTGATCAAAATATAGAAACTTTTTTTGAGAGAATTGATGTTTATACAGAAATACTATCAGAAGAAAACATTACTTCTTCTGAATTTAAAAGTTTAGTTGTGTATATAAATAAGATAATTTATAGTGTAACTATAAATTCTGACTTTCATATTAGTAATAATAATATGAATAAATTGATTAGATATTTTAAAGTGGTAAGTGGAACAATTGAAAATGAAAGTATATTAAATATGTGTGAAAAATTGATTTTAAAAATAAAAGATGAATCTGCATTGGTTAAATATGATGATAAAGTTTTGTTTGAATTATATTGGAATATGTTTTATATTAATTACTATAATTCAAAGTTTTATGAAGCAAAAAGATGGGGTTTATTGTGTCTTGAACAAAAATATTTTAAATTTTATAATCTAGTGCAGTTAGAGGATACTGAAACATGTCAGAGAATGTATAAAGAAACTATTCCAAAAGCCTATTATTATTTATCTGTAGTCGAAGATAATTTGGGCAATGAAAAAGAACGAAAGAAGTATTACCAAAAAGCAGTTTTATATTTGATTTTATTGTTGGATAGTTATAGTGTCGATATGCATAAGAGTTTTTATTGTATTATCAACGAAAATCAAATTGAAAAATTATTCGTACTGGTTAATAATATTGCAAATAAAACTATTGATGATAATGTTATAGTAATGAATGAAAATGAAATTATAGACGATTTGGAGTGCTTTAATAAAGATATTGACAGTGCTTTTATTTCAAATAGTATAGAAAAAATCGGAAATTCTTCATTTGCTAAATGCAAAAAATTAAAAACGATTGCTTTTACTGATAAATTAACGCATATTGGTGATATTGCTTTTGAAGATTGTGTAGAACTAATAAATATTATATTGCCCAATACTCTTTTGAGCATTGGTTCGGGAGCATTTTGTGGTTGTAGTAAACTAACAAATATATTTTTGCCTGATAGTGTTATTTGTATTGGTTCTCACGCGTTTGAAAAATGCAAAAAATTAGAATGTATTTCATTATCACCTAAAATAAGGGAAATAAAAACAGCGTTATTTGAAGATTGTTTTTCATTAACATCGATTGTGATTCCAGAAAAATGTGTAAAAATTGGCACGATGTCTTTTCATAATTGTCATAATCTTAGAAAAATTGATTTATCTAAAGTTGTAATTATTGAAAGTTTTGCGTTTATGGGTTGTAATAATTTGAAACAAATATTTATTCCGCAGTCAGTAAAAATAATTGAAGAATTAGCTTTTTGTGGTTGCAATGCAGAACTACAATGTATTAAAAATTCTTATGCAGATACTAGATTGTCTGATTTAGGCATTTCTCATACAACGTTATATTTTGATGAAACATCTGATTTTATTGTGAAAGATTCCATTTTGTTGAATTATGTGGGGAATAATGAAATTGTTATCATACCTGAGTTTATCGTAGAGATTGCACCATATGCATTTTGTAATAATAAAACAGTAAGAGAAGTTGTTTTTAATAGTAATATCAAGAAAATAGGAGAATTTGCATTTTATTCTTCATCATTAGAAAAAATCAAATTACCTGATGATATATTAGTAATCGGAGAGTCCGCATTTGAAAAAACACTTTATCTAAAAAATATTATTATACCTGCTTCAATAAAAAAATTATCTATAAAAACATTTGCTGAATCAGGAGTAAAACATGTCATATTAAATGAAGGTTTGGAAGAAATAGATGAAGGATGTTTTTATAATTGTAAAAATTTGAATAAAATAAATTTACCTAAGTCCTTATATTCAATTAATGCGAGAGCTTTTGCTAATGATAAGGAATTAAGTATAAAAATTCCTAAAAATGTAATTTTTATTGAAAGGAGTGCTTTTAAGAATTGTCAGATAGAATGTGAGGAAGATTCATATGCAAAAGTTTATTTCGATTATTTACAAAGTTTAATATTTTAATATAATTTAAGAGTTTTTAAATTTTAAAAATAGCTACACAGCAATGTGTGGCTATTTTTTTATGTAAATATTTTGTAAAGAGCAAAAAATTCATTGTTTTCAAAGAAAATGGAATTACCACTATGATATAACATAATTGCAAACACAGAAACCGCTAAATAAGTATAAATAATTATTCATTCTAATGTAAAATTCACGAAATATGAAAAATTAAATTTTTTTGTAATTTATAATTTTATTATAACGAATCAAGAACTTGGGTGAAACTAAAAAATTGATGAAAAATTCATTAAATATAAAAGATTAGAATTTTTTGCGATTTATAATTTAATTACAGTAAATCAGGCAAAAAAGAAAAGAAAATTTCTAAAAAAATTCACGAATTACACAAAATAAAGGTCTAAAAATATGGTATATAGTTAGATATAGAAAAATTTTGCGGATAATTATATCAAAAAACAGAACTAAAAAGCTTATTAATTTGAAAGAATGAAGGCATCTTGTCAACATTTCATCAACAATTTAAAGGAGGCTTATAATTATGAAAAATCCGTTTAACTCTCAGAAGCTTGTGAAGGAATTCGATGGATTTCGCATTCCTATGTCTGATGACTATACAGGCGATGCATTCGCTTGTGTATTCCCTGAGTCGAGATGTAAGGCTCAGTGTAAGCACTGCTTCTTTAAGTCGCTGTACAAAAAAGTATCCGAAAACTCTATTGAAGAGGAATGTCGCTTTTCTTCAGAGGGTGTATTGAAGACCATTTCTTTCCTGAATGATGCTTCTGTCAAATACCTTCTTATCAGTGGTGGCGGTGAGACAATGGAGAATCCTGAAGCTGTATGTAGCATGGTTGAATCTGTGAACGCAGAAAAAATTGTGATCGTTACAGCAGGATACTTTATTAATACAGATAATGGCGTTGATATTCTTGACAGAATCTACGCTTCCTATCAGGCTAGAGCAATGCCGTGTAAACTGATTATTCGAGTCAGTGTTGATGCAGGACATATTGAAAATCTCGGATTCAGTCATGTTACAAGGCTGATTGAAATTTTCAAAGCTGGTAAGTATCCTGATATCGAGCTTTGGACAGTTTTTGAAAAACCACATGCATCCCATATGCGATAATAACAGCATAGAAAAGAGCTTTGACAAACATTAGGTTTGGGCAAAATTTAAAAAATCAATTCCGAAGCCCGTTTTATAATATAGTCAAAGTTAAGGAAAGCAGGTGGTGCTTATGTGCTGATTAACAATTCATCAAAACATAGGAATACAAAAATCATAGCTTATAATTAAGCGAACTGCCAAAGGAGGAACTTTATGGGCGCTATACTTGGAGGTTTAATTCTTTTATTTTTAGTTTGTTGCGGAATCTTTCCGTTTATTGAATTCTCAATCGGTATTATCATCATCATTCTTGGTGCTGTATTCTTGTTAGTCGGCATTTATGTGGCGATTGACGGAGATGTTGGAATTGGAATTCTTTCCATCGTCATCGGGCTAATTGTTATTTTTGTCGGCATTGCATTTTTATAATAAATTGAAAAGGAGTTACATAATTATGAAATTTCCACACATTAGTTCAGTCATCAGTTTTTTTGAAGAAGTTCATACATATTTTGATACCAACGCCGTTATGAACGAGGGATTTGAAAATCTCTTAAAGCTTTGCTCACGGCAGTTGAAAGAAAACCATATAACGATTTATATTACTTCTTCCGTTTTATATGAATTGAAGAAAATCAGTGAATCCGAAGAGAAATCGACCGCAATAACAGCTAAAACCAGATTGGCAGAAATAGAAGTTCTCACCAACCAAGGGATTATTAAACACATAGGCAATCCAAATCATAAATGTCCCGCTACGCAACAACTGGTCAAAATAGCGATAAAATACAGAAGCCACAACAAACTTGCGTTTATTACTTGTAATAAAGAACTCTCCCACGACTTGTTAATGCAAAATAATCTCAAATCATACAATGGTCATCATATCTATGTATTCAATATTTCAAAAAAAGGTTTTCTCTACGATTACGAAGAGAGAAGTGAAAAAGCCGAAAAAAAGCCACTCTTTGGAAAAATCAATCAGGAGAATGACTTACTAAACTTATTTGGTTTAAATTAAGGAGGATATGAAAATGACAAATTTCTTTTCAACTTTCAATCAATTGGCAAACCATAACAGCAACTGTTCAGCACTCTCCCCCGTGGGAGAGCCGTTGAGAAAAACGTCTCTGGCTACGTCTGATGATGACAAGAAGTCTCCTTTTTCCATTTATCCCGGAGATACTCACAAATTAATCCTTCCTCAAAAAAGAACGTCAGTTGACGAGGTTGATTTTCTTCTTAGCATCAACTTTATCGGAGATGTTGAAAAAGCTATTTTGGCAGTAGTTAATAAGATGTATTTTGTAACAAGTCTGCAAATTTATCAAATGCTCAAAATTGCCGGCTTTGATGTAGACCATAAAAGGATTCAGTTTGTTATTAAGAAGCTTAAAAACAAAAGCTTCTTAAAACAAATTGAGTTTTTCAGTAACGTGAACTACGATTCAAAAAGTTCCTTCAAAGCGTACACTTTAGGATATCACGGAAAGGGTGTTTTAAGAGCAAACGGTGAAACAGCCAGACTTCAGGGCTATATTTCGGAGCAACCGACAGAAAATATTAAAAAAACACTTGCTACCAATCAACTAATGATAAGTGTTATGCAGGAAACAGAAGCAACGTTTGAATCATTACTTTGCTTGTTTGAGGAAGGTAATTCCAAAGAGGTCATTATACGTCCGCGAGCGGTATTTCAAAGCAAAGAAAACACTTACTTAATTGAGTGTGTACGCAGTGAGGCTAATTGGAAAGAAGATCTGTTGGAAAGAATCGACCGCTATCAAAAAGTCATCGACAGATATGCTTTTCTTAATATCTCCCTGGAACGAAAGCCGATTCTTATTATTTTGGCAGAAAGCTATAGGCATATGGCTCTCATTCGGAGACTAATACCAAATACAGTGAGTTTTAATATTATATATTCTTACGATTTAGCACTTTTTGATGATGTCCGTTCCGCGTTCTTTGTATCATAAAACTCTCGGCTTGAGTATTTATGCTCAAGCCGATTTTTCAATGATTATCTTCTGTTTTTAATAAGATTCTCGACATATTCAAGTACCGCATTGGCAACCTCTCTGCGATAAGGTCTTTCGTGTGACACGATACCATCATAAACAAGGGGAAGGCTATTTCTTTCAGCTAATCTGTTCAGTAAATTAACATTTCCCAGAATAGAATCGTGCGACATAGTACGCGCTTTATCTCGCAGCGAAACGTTTTCCTTATATTCTTCTCCGGAAACGGTCTTAGAATATATTTTCATCCATAACTCCATCTCAAATATTCTACTATGGTATTCTTCGAATGAAGTAACGCAGCGTTCAATTGTTTTAAGTATTTTATCATCATCCTTGTATATATCTATTAATCTACCGATGGATTCTTGACAAATCATAACCAAACTCCTTTTTATTCGTAGTGAGGTTATTATATATCTTCAAAGACTATTTGTAAACAGTTTTGAAAAAACAGACCACACTAAATCAATTAGCGTGGTCTAACCTCGCAGGTATGCGTATAACAACACGGCGACTTATTGTTTTAGATGTAGATCCCTTCGGTATTCACAATCTCTCTTGCACGTGCGTAGATATTATTCATTCGCCTTACCCACGCTATCATATCCTCAGCTTTCAGCTGTTCGGTTAAACCCTCACGCTTTGCCATCTCGTCTGTGAGACGTTCATACATAGCCTGCGCTTCTTCGTCTATGTCGGCAAGGTAAGCAGTAAGTTTACAGCTCGTCAGAAGATTGGTATATCTTATCGGGTGGTGTTTTTCAATATAGCGCAGATGACGCTGTCCCCATATTCCAATGGTAACCTTCGGCTGCTCCGGTAATTTTAAATCGGGCAAAAGATAATCTCCCTGCTGTGTGTAAGTGATTTTTGTGTTTGTCATAGCTTTAACCTCCGAAATTTGTTTTGTCGGAAACGATCTCGGCGGGTTAGGTTAATGTACTAACTGCACTTTGACTGCAATTTAACTGTATTTATTCTGACTCAATTTTTCCCAACTTGTTTCTGTTGCCGTTCGAAAACCGCATAGATAAGCCGTTTTCAGGCGTTTTCGAAAAAATTGGAAAAAGAAAAGACGGTTTCGAAAAACCGTCTTGTTTGGTTGCGGGAGCCGGATTTGAACCGACGACCTTCGGGTTATGAGCCCGACGAGCTACCGAGCTGCTCTATCCCGCGATATACAACTCTGCTGTTTTTTACAGCTTTATTATTATAGCATTATGTAAAGGTTGTGTCAATAGTTTTTTGTATATTTTTTTATTTTATGCTTTGCCCGGCTTTTTTGACTGAATTTATTTACATTTTATTCTTAGTTTTTTAAGGGTATGTACACAATTGTATGGCGGAACAGATGTGACTAAAAGATTTAAATGCCTGTTGAAACAAAAGTGAGATTGTGCAAAATAATGATTTATATGTGTTTTGCACGGTGAATTTGATATATTGATTGCGGATTGCTTTTGTGATACAATTACCGTGTGAATTTGCGGAATTTTTAAATTGCGACAAATACAGATGAGAGGAAATTATGGGAAAGAACAAAACACGCAGTAAATCTGCACTTAAACAAAACAGTGTCACAGCTGAAAACAAAAGGCTTGGCGATGACAGAAACATTAATTTTACTTTTAAAATTTTGTCGGCAATCGGCATTATTATCATAGTTTCGGGGCATTGCTACAACGGCGGTGTGTCGCTGATGTATGATTGGTTTCCAAAGTATTCGTACAATCTTGCCTTGTTCGTTTTCATTTCGGGATATTTTTACAAGGAAAAGCACGAGGAACATATTTTCAAATATATATGGGGACGGACAAAACGCTTGTTGATTCCTGCTTATCTATGGAACATTGTTTACGGAATAATCGCATTCGCACTTACTCAGGTCGGCTATACGATTGCTCAGGGCAAATTTGATCTGTACAACCTTTTTGTTATGCCGTTTATTGACGGCGAAAGTTTTGCCTACAACCTCGGTTCGTGGTTTGTATATCCGCTGTTCTGCGTTTATGTTTTTAACATACTGTTCCGTAAACTGCTCAAAAAGGTTCACAGGGGCAACGAGTATGTCATTCTTGCCGTGTATCTTGCAATCGGAATTTTCGGTGTGCAATACTGCATTTGGAATCCTGCCCCAAAGGGTGCGTTGCTGTTGTTGTTCAGGTCAATGTTTTTTCTGCCGTGTTTTGAGTTTGGCAGATTTTATCACGAAAAGCTTGAAAAACACGATAATCTCAACAGCGTTGCATATTTTGCAATCGTTCTCGGAGTTCAGCTTCTTCTCCTCACATTCTGTGAAAATCTTGAATACACCCCATCAAAGTGTGTGAAGTTTGACAACGGCTGCGTCATTCCTTATGTAACCGCAATCACGGGCATTGCGTTCTGGCTGAGGGTTGCAAAGCTGATTACTCCGATTATCAAGAACAAAAAGCTTGTCAGGATGATTTCGGACAATACCTACAGCATAATGATTCACCACATTTTTGCCTTTATGATTGTAAAATGGGCATTTTGGGGATTGAGCGTAATTACACCGCTGTTCAAAGATTTCGATATTTTAAAACTCAAGTCAACAATCTGGTACATTTATCGTCCGAACGGATTAAATTTTTACTGCATAATCTACCTTGCCGCAGGAATATTCATTCCGATTCTTATAGGAACGGTTACGCACAGGATATTTGAATTTATGAAAGAGCATACCTTGAAGAGTATGCAAAAAAAGCAGTCGGACAAGTAAAGTAAACAAAATTGAAAAAGTCGTAAAATAATGCTTTTTTTACAGGCTTTAAAATGAATAAAAAATAAGCTGTATGTGCATTGTTACAAAATAACACGGCTTGTATTGTGCAATATTTGCCTTTAAAGCTGTGCGACTGAACAACTTGCACTAAAAGGTAAAATAATATTTATTCATTTCGCCGTAGCAAAAAACATTAATTTGTGTTACAATATTTCATTATAGTATTTAGCGGAGCAGATATGCCGATATACAGAATAGCTGATTTGAATGTTGAAGTTAATCCAAAATTTAAAATATGCAGGAAACGGCTTGAAAGCTATGCCGTTAAGTCGAATGAATCGGGAAAGACCGACATTGAGATATCGGTTTCGGATGACGAAATCCGTGAGCATCTCAGGCTTTCTGACAACCTCAGCGAACAAGGTGCGGAGGATGTTCTGATACTCTCAAAATTCTGCAACGCCGTGCTTGACGGATTTGACGGATTCTTTTTTCATTCGTCCTGTCTTGAGCTTGACGGCGAGGGCTATGTTTTTTCGGCAGTCAGCGGAACGGGCAAGTCTACCCACACGGCTCTGTGGCGAAGGCATTTTGGCAACAGGGTGACGATGATTAACGATGACAAGCCGGTTATACGAAAATGTGACGGAAAATTTTATGCTTACGGAACTCCGTGGATGGGGAAAGCTGACATAGGAACAAATACAAAAGCACCTGTTAAGGCTGTGTATATTCTTCAGAGAGCAGAAGAGAACACGGCAGTCAGGGTGTTACCGTCACAGGTTATGAAACAGTTGCTTGAGGCAACGGTTATTGATGTTGAGCGGAGCAGAATGGAAAAGCTGCTTGAATTGCTTGATGAGTTCTTTAAGGAAACACCGTTGTTTTTGCTCGGTTGTAATATGGATGAAAGTGCTGTTATGACGGCTTACAATGCCGCAAACGGCGGATAAGGCTATGGAAATTTCAGAAAGCGGAGGAATATAAGATGGAATTTGTTCAGGTCGTTTCGGTTGAAAATATGAGAAAAAGCGACGCAAGGACGATTGCGGAGCATACTCCTTCGGCGGAGCTTATGTACAGAGCCGCACAGGGGATTTTTAATTCGGCAAAGTTTGTGGGCAGGGTTGCCATAGTTTGCGGTAAGGGCAACAACGGCGGCGACGGTTATGCGCTCGCCTGTGTTTTATGCAAAAACGGCTTTACACCGACAATTTTCAGAGCAAGCGACGGCTTTTCAAAGGATGGCCTTTACTATTATAAAACCGCAATGTCGCTCGGTGCCGAGGAGATGCCGATGTCACAGGCGGCGGCTTTCACGGGATTTGACATTGTAGTTGACTGTCTGCTCGGAACAGGCTTTTCGGGTGAATTAAAGGGTGAAATGCTTGAAGCGGTTGAGCAGATTAATATGACAAATGCCTATGTTATAAGTGCAGACATCAACAGCGGAATCAACGGTGACACGGGTGTGTGCAGTACGGCGGTAAACTCGGATCTTACCGTTTCAATCGGTTCGTTCAAGACAGGCTTGTTCCTCAATGACGCACCGTATTACATCGGTTCAGTCACAAACTGCGATATCGGAATCAGCCTTATTGAAGATGAATACAAGCTGATTGACTATTCTCTTTTGCATATGTTTGAGGGCTACGGCTCGCTTGTTATGACTGCGGAAGAATTTTTTGAAAAGTACGGCTACGAGCCTTCAAGGTGCAATGTTGCACGCTGTGTTGAGGAAATCAGCAAAAAAGAACGCAGAACAGTTGTAGTAAAAACAGACCATTCTGCGGTAATTGCGGATCTTAAATATATTTATTTTTGCGCTGACTATGTTATTAACAATTGATTGATTTTAATTGAGTTGAGGATGAAACCATGAAGTACAAGAAGGTGTTGTTACCGCCCGAGCCGTATTACAGCGGCAGGGTTACAAGATATCCGGACAGAAAAGTTGCCTTTGAAGCAGGACTCAGGTGGCATGGTTCATATGAAATTTCCTATATAAAAAAAGGTAAGGTAAGGCTTAACAAGCTTGACTGTGAAATTATTCTCAATGCGGGCGATGTCTATGTTCTTAACAGTCAGGAGGTTCATTCCTATGAGGACATCGGTGAGGATACTCAGGCTGTTATGCTCAATATCATTCCAAAGGCAATTGCACCGTATGTTGACGATCCGCATATTGTGCCGAGTTTCAAACAACCCGAGGGCGAAGCTCTTGAGTTTATCAGAAAAGCAATGGACATATTACACGGATATGAAGAGTACAAGAGCAAGCTTATCAGCATGAAGGTAAGAGCGGTGATGTACAGCGTTGCGTACTATCTCATCCGTGATTGCATTGACAACGATATACAATATGTTCACGGTTCTCAGGCTGATGATTTTGACTGCGCCAAAAGTGCTATCAGATATATGCACGATAATTACAAACACGAAATCACGCTCAATGAAATCGCCAATTATGTAGGCATGACGCCTGCTCATTTTTCAAAATATTTTAAGGATAAAACAGAGGAAACATTTTCAAAGTATCTTCGCCGTGTTCGTCTTGAACACGCTATTGATGATTTGAGAAACAAAAAAATCACCGTCAGACAGGCGGCGATTGAAAACGGTTTTCCGAATGTAAATTCGTTTATCCTGTTCTGCAAGTCCGAATACGGCAGAACTCCTGCGGAACTTAGGAATTACAGCGAGAAGAACTGACGGCGAGCCACCGTTCTCGGTTCGTGAAAACAGTCGCTTCAAGGCGATAGCTTTTTAAATTGAAAATTGCGGTCGGCGGTGTGCCACCGCAATCTATTCGAGAAGATACTCAGATAAAGGAATTGCATCAGATGCCCAAATACGGCATTGATGCAATTTTTGCTTTATATGAAAGTAAATGTATACTTGTAGGGGAGAACCGATGTTATACAACCGTCACAACACCTATTTCAACTTGATTATTGATTCTGGGGATGAATACGGGGTTGCTCAGACCTGCGCAGACAATCATTTTTGTGCCGTCAAGGTCAAATTCGCCTTTGTCATATTTCGGAAAAAGTCCCTGATTCGGAGCGATTACTCCGCCGATGAACGGCAATTGAATCTGTCCTCCGTGGGTGTGACCGCAGACGATTAAGTCTATGTCGGTTTTCTTTGCGTCCTCGGCAATGTATTCGGGCTGGTGGTGCAGAAGAATTGTGAAATTGTTCTTTGCTTTTTCGGCAAATTCTTCCCACAGCGTTCTTGACGGAACATCGTCATCGGGAGTGTAGAACTCATAATAAGGGTAGTCGCTCATTCCGCCGATAAGCACACTCTTGCCGTTTTTGGTGAATTTTATGTATTCATTATCGAGCAATACAGCGCCTGTTGAATTTGTTTCGCTTTTAAAATCCGTTCCGAATTTGGCGGCATTGTCACGCTCATGGTTGCCGAGACAGCAGTATGTGGGTGCAATTTTTGAAAGCTTTTCAAGCACATCTTTCATCTTCGTTGTGTCGGGATCGCCACGGTTGACCATATCTCCGCAAACTGCAATAAAATCGGGATTTTGTTCCTTTACAAGCTCTGCAAGGTCTGCGTTCTTTTCTCCGTATTCCTTGTTGTGCAAATCCGTGATGACAACAAATTTCAGCTTTGCATCGTTCTTAGTATTGTTTACACAGTAATTTGTGATTGCAATTGTGTTGTCACAGTAAACGCCCCATATTACGAGAGTCACAAACAGCATAAGTATTATTGCTCCGAGGATTATCGAAAAATTTTTCATTCAATTTACCGCCCATATTTAAGTATGGTATTATTTTAGGCTCGTTTTGTGCGGTTGTCAACAAATGTGTGTCGAACAAGTCTGATTATTATTGTTCCTTGTGCTTCGATTGTCGTATTTTAAGTTGATTTAGGAATTGCTTTGTTTGACATTCCTTTTGCACTGTTGTATAATAAATCATAATTGTATTTATATGTTACTCGGGAAATTTACACAAAGTTAAACAGAAGAGGTATGGGTTATGAAGAAGATTAATTTGCGTAAGATGTTTCTGGCTCTCGCAGATGTGTTTATTATCGTTGTCAGCGGTATTCTTGCAAATTATATTCTCTTGCTTGTCGGCTACATAGGTGCTGCTTCAAGCAAAGGCTTGTTGAGCTATATTGTTATTGATCTTGTCATGTGCCTGTTTACGCTTTATATAAGCGGAACATATTCAAAATTGTGGCGATACTTTAACGCAAAGGACTATATTGTGTGCGGAATTGCCATCTTTTCGGGGTTTACGCTCGGCTTTGTAATCTCGTTGTTTTTGCAGATTCCGCAGAGAAAGATTTTTTGTATAGTACATTTCGCAATAGCCCTTGTCGGAATTCTTGCATTCCGTTTTGTTTTCAGAAGGGCTTTTCTTGACCTTACCGAGGCAGGAAGGGCAGAGGGCGGAGAGCGCACCCTTATTGTGGGCGCAGGCAATGCCGGCAGAATGATTGTTCGTGAAATTCACAATGCGAAAGAGCAGGGTGATGTTAATAATCCTTCAAAAAGCATCATTCCGGTATGCTTTGTCGATGATGATTTGAAAAAGCTGAATCAGAAAATCGAAGGAATCCCCGTTGTCGGAACCTGTCCCGAAATTGTTAAAATATGTGATGAATACCGCATAGACAATATTATTGTTGCAGTTCCGTCATGTGAGGAAGATGAGAAGAGGAAGATTCTTGACTACTGTTCCGCAACAGAGTGCAAAATCAAGATTATCCCTTATCTCGGTGAGCTTTTGTTTGATGACGGGCATACACAGCTTATTTCACAGGCAAAGGAAATCAAGATTGAGGATCTTCTCGGTAGAAAACCCATTGAGTTTGACCGAAAGGAGATTCATGACCTTATCAACGGAAAGGTTTGTCTTGTTACAGGCGGCGGCGGTTCAATCGGCAGTGAGCTTGTAAGACAGATTGCAAAGAATGATCCGAAACAAATCATCATTGTTGATATCTACGAAAACAACGCATATGACATTCAGCAGGAGCTTGTGCTTGAATACGGCACAAAGCTTAACCTTGTAACGCTTATTTCATCGGTTCGTGATTACGACAAAATGGAGCTTATCTTCAAGACATATCGCCCCGAACTCGTATTCCACGCTGCCGCTCACAAGCATGTTCCGCTTATGGAAACCGTTCCCGAGGAGGCTGTAAAGAACAACATCTTCGGCACATTCAATGTTGCAACCCTTGCAGAAAAGTACAAGGCAAAGAAGTTTGTTATGATTTCAACCGACAAGGCTGTTAATCCGACAAATGTTATGGGCGCAACAAAGCGTGCGTGCGAGATGATTATTCAGTACAAGGCGCAGCACAGCACCGATACTGAATTTGTAACAACAAGATTCGGTAATGTTCTCGGCTCAAACGGCTCGGTTATTCCGCTGTTTCGCCGTGAGATTGAAAACGGTGCGCCCGTTACCGTAACACATCCCGATATTATCAGATATTTTATGACTATTCCCGAGGCTGTTTCGCTTGTTCTTGAGGCAGGTGCAATGGCAAAGGGCGGTGAGATTTTTGTTCTTGATATGGGTGCTCCCGTCAAGATTACAACCCTTGCCGAGAACCTTATCAGAATGTACGGTAAGGTTCCGTACAAAGATGTTCCGATTATTTTCACGGGACTTCGTCCGGGTGAAAAGCTTTTTGAGGAGCTTCTTATGGACGAAGAAGGTCTTAAGTCAACACAGAACAAGAAAATTTTCATAGGAAATCAAATTAAAATAGACGAAACAGATATGCTGTCAAAGCTTGAGGTTCTCAAAAAGACCGCAGAAAACAATGACAGTGAAAAGACAGTTGAACTTTTGGCAGAACTTGTACCTACTTTTTGCCACAAGGTCAATGATTAACCGAAAAGGAGAAATTTTATGTGCGGTATTGTAGGTTATGTAGGACCTAAGGATTGCAGTGAGGTGCTTGTTAATGCTCTCACAAAGCTTGAATACAGAGGCTATGACTCGGCAGGTATTGCAGTTTTTGATAACGGAGAAATCAAGACCGTAAAGACCAAGGGTAAGCTTCAGGACTTAAAGGATAAGCTTGCAGAGGTCGGCACTCCGAAAGGTCATGTCGGCATAGGTCACACCCGTTGGGCAACCCACGGCGAGCCTTCGGATGTAAACTCACATCCACACAGCGGTACAAGGGTTACAATCGTTCACAACGGTATTATTGAAAACTATATGGAGCTTAAAGACTTCCTCATCTCAAAGGGAAGAACTTTTTTAAGCGACACAGATACAGAGGTTGTTGCTCAGCTCCTCGACTATAAATACAACGGAAATCCTCTTGAAACAATTGACAGCGTAATGGCTGAGCTTAAGGGTTCGTTCGCACTCGGAATTATGTTCAAGGATTTCCCCGACAGAGTTTTTGCGGTTCGCCGTGAAAGTCCTCTTATCGTAGGCGTTGCAGAGGGTGAGTGCTTTATTGCGTCCGATGTTCCTGCAATTCTTCAGTACACAAGGGATTATTATCTTCTTGACCATGATGAAATCGTAACACTTTCACCTGACGGTGTTTCGTTCGTTGACGAACACCTTGATCCGATTGAAAAGGAACTTCAAACAGCCGACTGGGATATGGAGGCTGCCGAAAAGGGCGGTTATCCGCACTTTATGATTAAGGAAATCAACGAACAGCCCGAGGCTATCAGAACAACGATTATGCCGAGAATCAAAGAGGGACTTCCGTTTCTTGAGGAGTGCGGCATCACAACGGAAACAATCAAGAATTTCAAAAATATCACAATCGTTGCCTGCGGTACTGCTATGCATGCAGGTATGGTCGGCAAGTATGTTATTGAGGATCTCGCAAGAGTTCCCGTAAATGTTGACATTGCGTCCGAGTTCCGTTACAGAAATCCGATTGTAGGCGAGGGCGACCTTGTAATCATCATTTCACAGTCGGGCGAAACAGCCGACAGCCTTGCCGCAATGCGTCTTGCAAAGCAGAAGGGTGCAAAAACTCTTGCAATCGTAAACGCAAAGGGCAGTTCAATTGCCCGTGAGGCGGATATGCTCATCTACACACTCGCAGGTCCCGAAATTTCCGTTCCGTCAACAAAGGCATACATCACACAGCTTTCCGTTATGTATCTCTTTGCCTTTGAGCTTGCTCTTGCAAAGGAAACAATCAGCACAGCCGAGTGCAAGCGACTTGTTTCGGCTCTTACAAAAATGCCTGAGGCAGTTCAGTATGTAATTGACAACTGCGAGGATATCTGCAAGTTCGTTGCCACAAAGCTTGTTGCAACCGACAGCTTGCTTTACATAGGCAGAGGTCTTGACTATGCCCTTTCAATGGAGGGTTCGCTCAAGCTCAAAGAGGTTTCGTACATTCACTCAGAAAGCTACGCCGCAGGCGAGTTGAAGCACGGCACAATTTCGCTTATTGACGAGGATGTTCCCGTTATAGCCGTTGCAACTCAGACAGGTATTATCCCCAAGACAATCAGCAATGTTGTTGAGGTTAAGTCAAGAGGAGCGAAGGTTATTCTTGTTTGTACAGACGCCTGTGCAAGAGAACTCAAGGACGGTGTTGCGGATTATGTTATCGAAATTCCGCATACAGACGAGCTTCTTATGCCGATTACAGCGGTTGTTCCGCTCCAGATTCTTGCTTATTACACATCAATCAACAGAGGTATTGATCCCGATAAGCCAAAGAACCTTGCTAAGTCGGTTACTGTAGAATAAACGGCAGTCTTGTATTTAATTGAAAATTGAAAATTGCGGTTGGCGGTGTGCCACCGCAGTCAATTCGAGAAGATAGTCAGATAAAGAAATTGCATTGATGCCCGATACGGCATTGATGCAATTTTTGTTTTATATGAAAGTGAATGTTTATTTATATAATTTTAATTTGTACAAATCTTTGCGTGGTTATCTGCAGGCGGATAATATCCGCACATACAGTTTTGCAACAACTTCCGTATATACCGAAAATATACAAAAACAGTCGGGCGACAATGTTTTGCATTCTTGCGAATTGTCTTCTCGACCATAATTTTCCATTTTCCATTTTCAATTTTCAATTTTATGCACGCTCAGGCGTAATATGTTCTTTAATATCATACTGTATTCACGAATAGGGTGCTCTTGTTTTCAAATTTCAGCGGTAAAAACCTTGTATTTTTTTGACAGATTATGTATAATTAATTAGATATACATTCTAAAAAGCAGTATTGATGAATCTAATTTAGTTTCGGGGGAATATACGGACATGATGAAAACTGTTTTTAAAAGAGCTGTAACGCTTGCAATTTGTGCCGTAATGGTATTTTGCGGTATTTTTGCCTGTTCGGGCGCAACAAAAGATTACGAGATTCCGCAGATTGACGATATGACGCTTTCGATGCCTGACGGTATGAGCGCTGTTACAAGGGACAGTAAAAGCACAGATAAATATTTTTCCGTTTTCGGTCTTGACTATGACACAACAATGAAAACCTTTCAGAACGGAAATATCTATCTTCAGGGTATGGATAATATGTCATCGGTTATTCTGACCGTGACAATGACAAAAAATGAGAGCAGCGAGAATGTTGGCAACTATGCTCAGCTTTCTTCAAGCGAGCTTTCAAATATACGCAACAATTTTCTTAATTCCGACGAGTATCTGAGCTGTACTCCCGACCAAAAAGAAAAAGCTGTGTGGCTTGTGTTTGACGCAACTGCTCAGAGCAGTAAGGGCGATGTGAAAACCTTTGTTGCCAACACGGTTTATGACGGTATGAACATTAATATCACAATGCAGAGAACAGAGGGTGATGTTACAACCGTTGACTACGATACTTTTTCCAAAGTTGTATCTTCGGTAAAATTCAGCGACCTGCCGTTTTCAAAGGGATTTATTCCGTACATAATCATCGGCGGCGGTGTTGTTATCCTTATTTTGATTGTTCTCATCATAATTTTTGCCGTGAGAATCAGAAAGCATAAAAAGGCTAAGAAGAATAACGCTATTCTTGAGGAGCTTGCAGTCAAGTATAAACTCGGTGAAAAGGGTACGGACTACGACATTGACAATTTTGACGATTCTCCCGAAAAGCCCGATAAACGCTCAAAGAAAAAGCAGAAATATGCGGAAGAAGTTGAAGAAGAACCGGCTTTGCCGGGCAGAAGATATGCTCCCGAGCCGATAATCGAAAATATGGAAGAACCGGAAGAAATTACAAGTGAGTATTCAAACTTTGGTTATGACACGGATGATGCCAAGGAAAAAGAAATTGACGAGATAATCAACTCCGCAAAGGCTTACAAGAGTGAGCTTGAGCGTGAGGCATATAAAAACAACTACGGTTACGAGGAAAACAGCACGGAGGACGAAAAAAAAAAGGAGCCTACCGCAGCAGATACCTCAGAGACTGAACCCGAAAAAATTGACGAAAACGAAAAAGATAACGCAGAAACACCTGAAAAACACGAGGACATAAGCTCTTCGTCAGGTCCTACACTCGTTATCCCCGAACCCGAACACGATCTTTTTGAAACAAGCGAGCCTGACGATATCGACCGTGAGGACGATGCCGATGTTGAAGAAACCGAGGAGGTTTCCGAACAAAAGCATCCGCTTGAAAAAAAGGTTGACAAGTACGCAAACATCATTTTCGGCAGTGACGATCCCGAGGAGAAAACCGGGGAAGAGGTTGATGACGAGGAGCTTGTAAGGGCAAAGGCTAAGAAAAACAAGTTTGACAGCGGTTATGACTTTTTTGACGAAGCTCCCAAAAAGTCAATGGGGGTTATCAAAAGCTCAGACCTCAGAGATGCCGAGGACGTTGATGTTATCGGCGAGGTTGAAAGAAAAGCAGAAACCGTAAAGCAGAACGCTCTTGAAAAAGAGAATAATAAAGAAACCGAGGGTGAACCGAATGATAAACGGTCAACGGAAGAGGTTCTTGCCAATGTAGGCAAAAACATCGGTAACGCTCTCAGGGGCTTTGCAGGCGGAGTTAAGAATTTTGGCATTCACTGCGGATATTTCTGCAAGAATGTTTCAATAATGATAAAGCGTAAGCGTGCGATTGCCAAACGCAAAAAGGCAGAGGAAGAGAGAAGAGAGAGAGAAAGACAAAAGGCAGAGCGTGCAAGAAAGCGTGCCGAAAGAGGCGAGAGTGACGGACTTGTTCAGGTTCACAGCAGAACCGACCGCCGCCCCCAGCAGAATCACCGCCCTGCAAACAGAAACAAGAGAAGATAATTTCTTTTCTTAACGGAGGAAAAAACATGGAAATGCTAATTAAAAACGCAGTGGTTGTTTCCCCTGCCGACAAGCTTAACGAAAAAACAGATATTCTCATAAAGGACGGTGTGATTGCCGAAATCGGCAGCGGCATTACATCAGACGGAGAGATTATTGACGCAGACGGTCTTTGTGCCGTTCCGGGATTTGTTGATATGCATGTGCATCTTCGTGATCCCGGTCAGACTCACAAAGAGGATATTATCACGGGATGCAAGGCGGCTGCCGCAGGCGGTGTTACAAGCCTGCTTGCAATGCCTAACACCAACCCGACAACCGACAGCCCCGAAATTGTAAAGTATATTCTTGACAAGGCTAAAGATGCCGACAGCCGTGTTTATGTTGCGGCAAGCGTTACCAAGGGGCTTAAAAGCGAAGAACCCACAGACATTGACGCTGTGAAAAGTGCAGGTGCAATTGCACTCACCGATGACGGCAGACCTGTTGAAAACACAAAGTATTTGAGTGACGCAATGAAAAAAGCTCCAAAGCTCGGCATGACAATTGTCGCACATTGCGAGGACTTGTTTCTTGCCAACGGCGGTAAAATTAACGAGGGCGAGGTTTCGGAAAAGCTCGGTGTCAAGGGAATCCCTGCCGGTGCCGAGGACTGCGGAACTGCAAGAGAAATTGCACTTGCCGCCGCTCTTAACGAGCCTATTCATATCTGCCATGTCAGCACCAAAACAAGCGTTGCACTTATCCGTGATGCCAAAAGGAGAGGTGTTAAGGTGACCGCCGAAACCGCTCCGCATTATGTTTCGCTCACGGACAGGGAGCTTTTAAGAGGTGACGCTGATTACAGAATGAATCCGCCTCTCAGAACTCAGGCTGATGTTGACGAGATTATCAACGGGCTTTGTGACGGCACACTTGATGCCATAGCAACCGACCACGCACCGCACACACCCGAGGAAAAGGCTGATTTTGTAAAAGCCCCCAACGGTTCAATCGGCATGGAAACCTCGTTTGCGGTCTGCAACACATACCTGGTTAAGACAGGCAGAATGACGCTTTCACAGCTTGTTGAGAAGATGAGTGTTAATCCTGCAAGGATTTTGAAAATCAACGCAGGCACACTTTCAGTCGGTGCAAATGCCGATGTTGTTCTTATAAATCCCGATGAAGAATGGACAGTTGATGCCGGTAAACTTCACGGCAAAAGCAAAAACACCCCGTTTAAAGGCAGAACCCTCACAGGTAAGGTCAAAAAGACAATCCTCGGCGGTAAGGTAGTTTTTGAAGATTGAGCAAATAAAACCCGTAGGGGCGGATATTATCCGCCCGCAAGTAATAGTGCGAAATTGTTGTTAAAACAAATTATATAAATGAAACAAAGATAATGATATACTGTAGCGGCGAACCGTGTTCGCCAATCGGTTAAAATGGCAGTCAATGACTGTCGGTAAATAAACAGAAAATTTATTTAACATAAAGGAGTAAAATTATGGCACAGAAGGGTGACCTCCTGTCGGTAAGACAGGATATCAGAGTAGTAGACGCAACAATCCGTGACGGCGGTCTTTGTAACGATTTCAGATTTGACGACAAATTTATCAAGGCTCTTTACAATGCAAATGTTAAAGCCGGTGTTGATTATATGGAATTCGGCTACAAGGCATCAAAGGAAATCTTTAACGAAGAAGATTTCGGTAAGTGGAAATTCTGTAACGATGCAGATATCAGAAAAATTGTAGGCGACAACAAGACTTCTCTTAAAATCGCTGTTATGGCTGATGTCGGCAGAACAGATTTTAAGAAGGATATTATCGCAAAGAAGGACAGCCCGATTGACCTCATCAGAGTTGCAACATACATCAACGCAATTCCTGCGGCTGTTGAAATGATTGAGGACGCTGCAAAGAAGGGCTACGAAACAACAATCAATATTATGGCTGTTTCAAAGGCAAGAACCGAGGATATTACAGCGGCTCTTGAAACTCTCGGCAAAACTCCCGTAAACGCTTTCTACATTGTTGACAGCTACGGCGCACTCTATCCCGAGGAGTCAAGACGACTTGCAGACCTTTACTGCTCAATTGCCGACAAGTACGGCAAGTCGGTTGGTATTCACGCTCACAACAACCAGCAGCTTGCTTTTGCCAACACAATTGAGGCTATGACTCAGGGCGTCAGCTACCTTGACGCAACCGTTGACGGCATGGGCAGAGGCGCAGGCAACTGTGCGCTTGAACTTCTCCTCGGTTTTCTCAAGAACCCGAAGTATCAGGTTGCTCCTATTCTCAAAATCATTGAGGAGTACACCCACAAGTTTAAGGCTGAGGGCGTTAAGTGGGGTTACGATATTCCGTACCTTCTCACAGGTCAGTACAACACACATCCCCGTCCTGCAATTCAGTTCGTAAAAGAGGACAGACAGGATTATTACAAGTTTTCAAATGAACTTTATGATATTATCAACAGCTAATTAAATTTGTAGCGGCGTTCATTGAACGCCAATCGAACCGATTGCAAAATCGGTTCGACCATACAAACGATTTGAATTAAAGTAATTAACCACGATATAACAATACATTTGTTGTTTATTCGTTTTGGTTTCACAACCAAAACGATTGGCGGTCATTGACCGCCGCTACGGTTAAGCAATGACATTGTTTAAATCAAAATATGAACGAACAAATTGTTTTTACATTACAAAAAATGAGGAGAATCACTATGGCATTTGACAGACTTATCGAAAATATTGTAAAAATGCAGAATCCTACGGTTGCAGGTCTTGACCCAAAGCTTGACTATGTTCCAGAATCAATCAAAACAAAATGCTTTGAAAAGTATGGCAAGACGCTTGAGGGTGCGGCTGCTGCACTTTTTGAATTCAACAAGGCGCTTATTGACGCACTTTATGATATTGTTCCTGCCGTAAAGCCACAGGCTGCATATTATGAAATGTACGGCTGGCAGGGTGTTAAGGCTCTTTGTGACACAATCGCTTATGCAAAGTCAAAGGGTATGTTCGTTATCACAGACGGCAAGCGTAACGATATCGGCACAACTATGGAGGCATATGCTACGGCACACCTCGGTCATACAGATGTTGCAGGCGAAAGTATTGACGCATTCGGTGCAGACGCACTCACGGTAAACGGCTACCTCGGAACAGACGGTATCAAGCCGCTTGCAAAAATTTGCGATTCGGACGACAAGGGCATTTTTGTTCTTGTAAAAACTTCAAACCCAAGCTCGGGCGAACTTCAGGATATGAAGCTTGAAACAAATGAGAGCGTTTATGAGCATATGGGCAAGATGTGCGAAGGCTGGGGCGAAGACCTTATGGGTAAGCACGGCTATTCGGCAGTAGGTGCAGTTGTGGGTGCAACATATCCCGAACAGCTCGGTGAAATGAGAGCAAAACTTCCGCACACATTTTTCCTTGTTCCCGGTTACGGTGCTCAGGGCGGCGGTGCCGATGATGTTAAAAACGCATTTGACGAAAACGGTCTTGGTGCAATCATCAACTCAAGCCGCGGCATTATGTGTGCATGGAAAAAGCAGGGGCTTACAGAAGATGACTTTGCTGTTGCCGCTCGTAAAGAGGCTGAGCGTATGAGGGATGAAATCGTTGGTTGCATCGGCAAAATTAAGCTTGGCTGATTCATTTGCACAACAGAATCACGAAATTTTTCGTTTTTTATGCTTTAGTGCTATGAATTTATTGACTTTAGCGTGCTAAAAGCGTATAATTAAAATGTATTTATTTTTACAACTATATTTTTAAATTTTCTTTAAAAAGGGAGATATCAGAAATGGCAAGAGTATATAATTTTTCGGCAGGTCCTTCAATGCTGCCTGAGTCTGTGCTTAAAAAAGCAGCGGCAGAAATGCTCGACTACGAAGGCAGTGGTCAGAGCGTTATGGAAATGTCACACCGCTCAAAAATTTACGGTACAATCATCGAGGGTGCCGAGGCTCTTTTGAGAGAGGTTATGAACATTCCTGACAACTACAAGGTTCTTTTCCTTCAGGGCGGTGCGTCAACACAGTTTGCGGCTATCCCTATGAACCTTATGACAAAGAGCGGTAAGGCTGATTATGTTATTACAGGTCAGTGGGCTAAAAAGGCTCATGCAGAGGCTGCCCGTTACGGTCAGGCTAATGTTGTTGCTTCATCGGCTGACAAGACTTTCACATACATTCCAAAGCTTGATCCTTCAACATTCACAAAGGACGCTGACTATTTCTACATTTGCATGAACAACACAATTTACGGTACTGTTTATCACGAGCTTCCCGACACAGGTGATGTTCCGCTCGTTGCAGATATTTCTTCCTGTATTCTTTCAAGACCGATTGATGTTTCAAAGTTCGGCGTTCTCTATGCAGGCGCACAGAAGAACATGGCTCCGGCAGGTCTTACAGTTGTTATCGTTCGTGAGGATCTTATCGGCAACGCTATGGATATCACTCCTACAATGCTTAACTGGAAAACTCACGCTGACAACGGTTCAATGTTCAACACACCGCCTTGCTACACAATTTACATTGCAAAGCTTGTTCTTGAGTGGATTAAGAACGAGGTTGGCGGTCTTGATAAGATGTATGAAATCAACAAGAAGAAGGCTGACCTTCTCTACGGTTTCCTCGATTCTTCAGAGCTTTTCAAGGGTACTGTTGTTCCCGAGGATCGTTCGCTTATGAATGTTCCGTTCGTTACAGGTGACGCTGACCTTGACGCTAAATTCGTTAAAGAGGCTACTGAAAACGGTCTTGTTAATATCAAGGGTCATCGCACAGTCGGCGGTATGAGAGCTTCAATCTACAACGCTATGCCTTATGAGGGCGTTGAAAAACTCGTTGAGTTTATGAAGAAGTTCGAGGCTGAAAACAAGTAATTATTGAATATTATGATATAACGGGCGAACGCTGTTCGCCTGTTATTGTAAATTCTTAAAATAAAAAATTAAAAAGGATTGATTTTGATGTATAACATTCTTACATTAAACAAAATCGCCGCTATCGGCACAAGCCGTCTCGGTGATAACTATAAATACGGTGACGATGTTCAGAACCCTGACGCAGTTCTTGTAAGAAGTGCCGCAATGCACGATATGGAATTTGCCGATAACCTTCTTGCAATTGCAAGAGCAGGCGCAGGCACAAACAACATTCCGAAGGATAAGTGCAGTGAGCAGGGCATTGTTGTTTTCAATACACCGGGTGCTAACGCAAACGCTGTTAAGGAGCTTGTTATCGCAGGACTTCTTATTTCAAACCGTAAGGTTATTGAGGGTTATGAATGGGCAAAGACTCTCAAGGGCAACGGTGCCGCTGTCGGTAAGATGGTTGAAAAGGGCAAGAGTCAGTTCGTCGGCCCCGAAATCAAGGGTAAGACCCTCGGTGTTATCGGTCTTGGAGCAATCGGTATTCTTGTTGCAAATGCCGCTGTTGCTCTCGGTATGAATGTAATCGGCTTTGACCCGTTTATGTCTGTAGGCAACGCTCTCAAGCTTGCTCCTACAGTTAAGCTCATGAAGAGCGCAGAAGATGTTATGGTAAATTGCGACTACCTCACAATCCATGTTCCGCTTACCGATGACACAAGAGATATGGTTGATGCCGATATGATTGCCAAGATGAAAGACGGTGTTCGTATCCTCAATTTCAGCCGTGACGGTCTTGTTAATTCAACAGCTGTTCTTGAGGCTGTTAAGAGCGGCAAGGTTGCTAAGTATGTTACAGACTTCGGAACAGACGATATCCTCGGTGAAGAGAATATTATCTGCCTCCCGCACCTCGGTGCATCAACTCCCGAAAGTGAAGAAAATTGTGCTGTTATGGCTTGTGATCAGGTTAAGGAGTACCTCGAGAACGGTAACATCATCAACTCCGTAAACTATCCTGCAATTTCACTTGCAAGAACAAATGCTGACGATACCCGTTTCTGCGTTGCTCACAAGAATGTTCCCGAGCTTCTCAAGAAGGTTCTCACACAGATCAGCGGCAATGTTGAAAATATGCTTTCAAAGAGCCGTGGCGACTATGCTTACACAATTATTGATGTTGCAGGCGCCGGTGCAGATGACCTTGCAAAAATCGCAGCAGTTGACGGCGTAATCAGAGTTCGTGCAATCTGATTTCGATTAAAATTTAATCGTTGAAAATTTAATCTATGAAAAAAGTCCGAACACGCAAAATGTTCGGACTTTTTGTTTGTGTGAATCTAAATATGTAGCGGCGTTCAGTGAACGCCAATCGAAACGATTGCAAAATCGGTTCGACCGTATTTCAAAATATTGGTGTATGGTTGATTTGGCTTTGCAGCCAAATCAAATGGCGATCACTGATCGCCGCTACGTATCGCTATATATTAAACTTTTACCAGATGGTATTTTTTTGCATTGGCAATTATAAATGTTACGGAAATTGCAACGGCACACAATTCTGCAACGGGCAATGCCGACCATACACCGTTTATGCCTATAAACATCGGCAAAATCAGCATTGCGGCACACTCGAAAACAAGCGTTCTTGCAACTGAAATTACGGCTGAAATCTTGCCGTTGTTGAGTGCGGTGAAAAGTCCCGATGCGAAAATATTCATTCCGCACAACAGATAATTTATTGCAAAAATTCTGAATCCGCTGAGTGCAATCTGCTGAATTTTTTCGTCGCCTGCCGAGAAAATTCCGACAAGCGGTTCTGCAAAAAATTCAGATGCCGTAATCATTGCAACCGAAATTATCAGCGTGATTTTTATGCATAATTTGAACAGCTTTTGCAGTTTTTCGTGGTTTTGTGCGCCGTAGTTAAAGCTGATGACGGGTGAAACTCCCGAAGTGAATCCAAACGAAACCGCAGTGAAAATAAAGTGAATGTACAAAATAGCACTTATAGCCGCAACGCCTTTTGCGCCTGCAAAGTGCATCATCTGAATGTTGAACAGCGCTGTTGTCACGGCTGTTGAAAGATTTGTCACAGCCTCTGACGAGCCGTTTGCCATTGCAAAGAGGATTTCACTGACCTTGAATTCAGGCTTGCCAAAGTGCAGAGTCTGCTTTTTGTTGAAAAAGAGCAAAAGCGGAATTGCACCCACAGCCATTCCGATAATGGTGCCGAGTCCTGCACCGATTATTCCAAAATCCCACACTGCCATAAAAAGAATGTCAAGCACAATGTTTGTGCAACCCGACAGTATCGAGAAAACAAGCATGATATGTGGCTTGTCTGCTGTTACAAGGTACGATTGGTTGAGCATCTGCCAGCACATTACAAAGCCGTACGGAATCATAACGCTGCCGTAGTCAATGCAGTAGGGGAGAATTTTTTCGTTTGAGCCGAACATCATGTACATAGGTTCGGCAAAAATTGTGAACAGCACAGCAATGATAACAGAAATGACCGTTGCCGTGATTGCAACACCGGACATAAGTCGGTTTGCTTCCTCCTGTTTGCCTTCTCCCATTTTCTTTGCGATTATAGCATTTGAGCCTGTTGAAAACATTAAGCCCACAGCCATAAATACGAGCGTGAACGGATATACAATATTGATTGCGGACAATGCGTCACTTCCGACACAGTTCGCAACAACGATTCCGTCAACAACCGTGTAAAGTGACATAAAAACCATCATAAGAACGGTTGGCAGAGTGAATTTCAGAATCGTTTTTGCTTTGATAGGTTTTGCATAAATTGATGTTGCCATAAAACTTCCTTACCCTCAAATTTATATTTTTCACAGACCATTCAAACGATTGTATCATAACTTTGTCGCAATTACAACCGATTTGTCTTTTTTTGTAAAATATGCTATTATATACAGACTTAAAAGCGAAAAAAGGGGCGGTTTTATGTTTAAGGGCGCAGTTTTTGATATGGACGGGCTTATGATTGACAGCGAAAGGCTTGTTTATTCAATCTGGCAGGAAATGCTTGATGAGGACGGCAAAGAGTTTAATCTCGACATTTTCAAAAAGACAATCGGACTTCGCAGTGAGGATTCCTACGAATATTACAAGTCGGTTTACGGCGATGATTTTGACTATCCTGCTTACAAGGCGGAGTCGAGAATCCGCTATTTTAAGCGTATCGAAAAGAACGGTGTGCCTGTAAAAAAGGGCTTGTACGAAATTTTTGATTATTTAAAATCAGTCGGTTGTAAAATTTCGCTTGCAACTTCAACCTCGTCACAAACGGCTTTGAAGATTATGAAGAAAATCAATCTCTATGATAAATTTGACGCATTCGTGTGCGGTGATGATGTTAAAAACGGCAAGCCCGATCCCGAGGTTTTTTTGATTGCCGCAAAGAAGCTCGGACTTGAGCCGGTGGACTGCGTTGCGTTTGAGGACAGCATTAACGGCATAAAATCCGCACATGCCGCAGGTATGACCACAGTTATGGTTCCCGATTTGTCAGAGCCGACAGACGAAATTAAACCGATGATAGATTTTTTGTGTACGGATTTAAGCGAAGCGATAGAACGAATTTCAAATTGAAAATGGAAAATTGAAAATTAATGTCGGGCAGACAGTTTGTAATGTAAAAAACATATTATGCCCGAGCGTAACATTGCAACCGTTCGTACAAATCTTTAGGGGCGGATATTATCCGCCACAGGCGGCGGTCGCAAGGCTACCCCTACGAGTTTACGGTTCCGGCATATTGTTGGCTCAATTATCCGAGAAAATTACAAATAATTACAAATGGTTACAATTTACAAAAATACAATTGAGCAGGGCTGATTATTATACACATTTTCCACATGGTTTTCAACAATTGTTGAAAAAGAACGGCAATGCCTGTTGAGCGTTGCTACGGTTACTGCGGAAAAGGGTAAAATGAAAAATAATCATTGAATAACAGCACGATAATATGTTATACTTTGGTAAACAACAATCTTTACGGAGGACAAAATGAAGAAAATTATAAATAAAAAATCACTCAAGGGTACGCTTGCTGTTATGTTGTGTGCCGTTATGGCGTTTTCTGTCTGTGCCTGTGACTTTGACTCTGACACAGAACCAACCAAAACGGATGCACAAATTCAGTTTGATAAATATTGTGACGATTTGTTTTCGGAAGAACTTGAGGATGACGCTCTTACCGCACATTTTGACATTTCAAATCCGTCGGACTACGGTCTGAAATATGACGAGGAGGACTATACCCTCGGTCATGTGTCCGATGAAGAAACAAAAGAATCCTTTGATGAACTGAAAAAGGCAAAAACGGATTTGGAGGAGTTTGACCGTTCGGGACTTACTTCTTCTCAAAAGCAGACATATGACACCCTTGAAAGCTACTTTGAAATTCAGCTTTCATATGAGGGTACAACAGAATTGCAGAGTATATTTGCACCGCAGTCGGGAATTGTTGCAAACCTCTTTACCACACTGTCCGAATTCACTTTCTATGAAAAGGATGATACCGACCTTTACCTTGCTGTTTTGAAGGACACAAAACGCTATATGGACGAGTGCATTGAGTTCACAAGGAAACAGGCTGAGGACGGTTACTTTATGGCTGAAGATATTGCACAGCAGTCAATTGACGAGTGCGAAAAGCATATTAAGAATGACAAGTCCGTGCTTGTTGACGAGTTTGAGTCGAGAATAAAGTCACTCGGTCTTAGCGATTCCGAGAAAAAGACTGTTGTCGAAACCAACAAAAAGTATTTTGAAGAATACTACATTCCTGCTTTGAAATCAGCAAATTCAGCACTTGAAAGTCTCAAAAAATCAGGCAAAAACGAAGAAGGTCTTTGCGGGTACGGCAAAATCGGCAAAAAGTATTATTCGGCAATTGTCAAAGACAAAACAAGCAGCAGTATGACTCCCGAGGAGCTTAAGTCATACCTTACAAACAGCTTTACAAAGGTTGGAATGAGCATGAGCAATGTTTCGCAGGATGACTTGAGCAAATTTCAGGACTACAAACCCGACTTTAAGGACGCCGATGAGGTGCTTGAATTTTTGATTGAGAATATCGAGGAGGACTTTCCGACTCCCGTTACAACCTCTTACACGGCAGATTATATGAGCGATTCCGCAAAGAGCGACAATGTGGGAGCGTACTATGTTCAGGGACGAATTGACGATACAAGCGTTAATATCATCAAAATCAACCCCGACTTTGCAAATAAGGGTATGACTCAGATGTACACAACTCTTGCCCACGAAGGCTATCCGGGTCATCTTTATCAGTTTACCGCATCAAATGCAAACAAGGATATCCCGAATATCCGCAAGATTTTAAGCTTTATCGGCGCTACCGAGGGCTGGGCGCAGTATGCTTCAAAATGTACGCTTGATTACCTTGATACAAGCGAGGGCATTAAGAAGCTTATCTACGCAAATGATATTCTCGGCTATATTCTCTATTCCATGGTCGATGTCGGTGTGAACTACAACGGCTGGGATTATGAAAAAGTCAAGGAGTATATGTCAACGGCACTCGGTTCAGCTGACAGCGAGAGCGTTACAGCCGCAACAAAAGAGGCATATGACCTTGCCCGTTCAAATCCGGGTTACTTTCTCCCCTATACCGTAGGCTACCTCAAGATGATTGATATGCGTGAAACAGCCGAAAGCGAGCTTGGCTCAAGCTTTGACGCAAAGGAATATCACACATTCATTATGAATCTCGGAATCACAAGCATTGATGTCTATGAAAAAGCCCTTGATATGTGGCTTGAAAGCAAAAAGTAAATTTTGGTGATAATCTTGAATATTTTTTACAGGTATGATATAATTAACTTATTGATATGATAAATCTAAATTGGTATGGATTTTTCTAAGATGTGATTCTTATTTTCGCCATACACTCATTATGGGTGTATGGCGATTTTTATTTTACGCAAGGGGTGTTAATATGGGCGTTAAAACGGAAAACAAAATGGCTTATGAACCTGTCAACAAGCTTATAATTCAAATGTCGGCACCGCCGCTGATTTCAATGTTTTTTCAGTATTCATACAACCTTGTTGACAGTATGTTTGTTGCAGGGATAAATGAACAGGCACTTGCGGCAGTATCGCTTGCATTCCCGATTACAACGCTTATGAATGCGTTGTCCGTGTGGATAGGTGTGGGTGTTAATGTTTTGATTGCAGGTTATTTGGGACAGAAAAATCAGCAAAAGGCAAATTCTGCAGCGGCTCTCGGAGTGGTGATTTCGGTAGTTGTCGGAGTGCTGATAAATTTCCTTTCGCTTTTCATAATAAATCCCTATTATTCGGCTTTTACGCAAAACAAAGAGATTTTTGAATACGGAATTGCGTATATGAGCGTCTGCGTTTTTATGCAGATACCAAATATGGTGCATATTGTAATTCAAAAAATACTTCAGGCAACAGGCAATATGATTGCTCCGATGTGGTTTCAAATTGCAGGTGTTGTATTCAATTTTGTGTTTGACCCTTTGCTCATTTTCGGCATAGGTCCGTTTCCGAAAATGGGTGTGGTCGGAGCTGCAGTTGCCACGGTTTTAGGCTATGTTGTTTCAACAATCATTGCGTTGATACAGCTGTTTCTTACAAAACAAAAGGTTAAGCCGGTGTTTAAAAACTGCCTTGAACCGCAGATGATAAAGCTGATATTTTCCTACGGATTGCCCTCGTTTGTTATGAATGCGTTGGGAGCATTCACCGTGAATTTTGCAAATATGTTTTTGGTGCGATATTCGGATACGGCGGTTGCATTTTTCGGAGCATATTTCAAGGTTCAGCAGTTAATTTTTATGACGGTGAACGGACTGATTCAAGGCTGTTTGCCTATAATGCGGTTTAATTACAGAGCAAAAGAGTACGGTCGCCTTAAACAAGCAAATAAGAGCGGAACAATTATCGCGACTGTTATGATGATTGTCGGTATGCTCTTGGTGCTGATTTTCCCGAAAGAGATATTGTTTTTGTTTTCGGCATCGGAAGAAATGTGTGCTTTTGGAGTGCCGGCAATGAGAATTATGTCACTCGGATTTGTGTTCAGCGGCTTTTCTGCAATGATTGCAACCTATGAACAGGCAACAGACAGTATTATGCCCGGCGTTGTAGTTCAACTGTTGCGACAGGGCGTGCTCTTAGTCCCCGTAATTTGGCTTTTAAACAGCGCTGTTCAAATGACAGGCATATGGCTTGCGTTCCCAATTACAGAATTTGTCACATTTCTTGTTGCTGTTGTATTTGCAAAAATTAAAAATCATTGAATAAATAAAAATAACAACCGCCAAAACCCGATATAATGGATTTTGGCGGTTGTTTGTTATTTAAAATATGTTTAATTTTAAATTGTTTTTGCAAAAACATTATCAGATGATTTTGCTCTGAAAATTGTTTTTACGAGCAAGAATGTTATATAAACATAAAGTGCGGTGTAGATGATTGCCGTAAATTTAAGGTTTATAAGCTCGTAGGAGAACAGATAGTAGCAATAGCCTCTCAGGCTTATAAGCGTTGACACAATCGGAATCCACAAATGCTTTGCACTTACTGCCGCATAGACAATTAAAATAATGTCAAGCAGATAACCGTAGCGTTCGTGCATTGACGAAAGGAATATGATACAGGTGAACACAGTCCACGCTGTTGTCAGAAGAAAAGTTTCAAGGTTTTTCAAATCAACCTTTTTATAGATGATAATGCACATCATAATTCCGAGTACGGCAATTGTCAGAAAGACCGAAAACTGCTTGAACAGATAATAATATGTTATATCGTTTCCGTCACATATGAGTGCATAAAAGTTCGGACAGTTCATCTGAATAAGCTTTCCGTAGTCGGTCTGTTCCGCATATATTGTGATGATATCAATAAACGGTCTGCCCATAATAATTGCAGGCAGGCACATTATCACATCAACCGCAGGAATTATAAAGAAATGCAGAATCGAAATTTTCTTTGTCGAAATCCAGTAATAAAGCAGAACAGGAATGATGAATACGGTCTGCAGCTTGAATGCAAACGCAATGCCGATGAACACAAACGATGCAATCGGCTTGTCTTTGTGCAAAAACAGGATTGCAAGGATTATAAACGAGGTGTAAATTGAATCGCACTGTGCCCAAAACGATGAGTTAAAAATCACCGTTGCCGAAAGAAGTACGGCTGAGTAGGTGAGTATCGCTTTGAGCCGTCGGTTATTCTTTGCAAACGAATAAACAAGCATTGCGGTTGAAATTGCAAGTACAAAGTCAAAGATTATTGATACGATTTTGTACGCATACAGAGCATTTAGCGGCAAAAGAGTCATAAGATAGATTATGACTTGATACGGAATGTTGTAGTTACCCACCTGAGTTGCAAGCCCCGTGAAATCATTCAGCTTGATTATGCTCCACCACGAATTTAAAAAGCTGTTGAAATCATCGCTTTGAAAATCCATTCCGCAGACTCTGAGGAAAATTGCAATAATCGTTACCGCAACGAGTAAAAATAAAAGAATGTGTTTTTTTATAAAGTCAATGACTTTGCTTTCTGCTTTTGTCATAGAGAAAATTCCTGTTCGGGTTTAAATAAAACCGATTTTCTTCATAACCTTGCCCATTGTGCGGCTGCTGATTTTAAGGGCAATTTCATCGGCTTTTCTGTAACAGCTTTCAAGATATGCCTTGTCTGCAACAAGCTTTTCGTAGCGTTCACGAATCGGACGAAGTTCTTCAACAACTGCCTCGCCTACCGCTGTCTTGAAGTCACCGTAGCCCTTGCCGTCAAAATCCTTTTCAATCTGCTCGTATGAAAGACCTGTAACTGCGCTGTAAATTGCCATAAGGTTATTTACGCCGTCTTTGCCCTCCGCATAGCGAACCTTTGCCTCGCTGTCTGTAACGGCTCTCTTGAACTTCTTCATTATAACCTCGGGTGCGTCAAGAAGATGTACACAGCCGTTGACATTTTCATCGGACTTGCTCATCTTTCTTGTCGGGTCCTGAAGACTCATAACCCTTGCACCGTTCTTTGGAATGAAACCGTCCGGAATCTTAAACACATTGCCGTAAATACCGTTAAAACGCTCTGCAATGTTTCTTGTAATTTCAATGTGCTGTTTCTGGTCTGCACCGACAGGCACTTTGTCAGCCTGATAAAGAAGAATGTCGGCAGCCATGAGTACGGGATATGTGAAAAGACCTGCGTTGATGTTGTCGGCGTGCTTTGCAGACTTGTCCTTGAACTGCGTCATTCTTGAAAGCTCGCCGAACTGTGTGTAACAGCTGAGCGCCCATGCAAGCTCTGCGTGAGTGTGAACATGACTCTGAATGAAGAAAAGACTTTTTTCAACATCAATACCGCAAGCCATAATTGAAGCATAAGCGTCAATTATATTCTTACGCATAACGGCAGGAGTCTGTCTTACCGTGATTGTGTGCAAATCTGCAAGAGCGTAAATGCAGTCGTATTCGTTCTGCATTGTAACCCAGTTGCGAACCGCACCGAGATAGTTTCCGAGTGTAATTGTTCCGCTGGGCTGTATTGCGCTGAATACAACCTCTTTTTTTGTCTGATTTTCCATTATTCCCCTCCGTGATTAAAGACTGTTTGCATACTCGCCGAGGATTTTTATTCCTCTTTCAAGCTGTTCGTCAGTCGGTGTTGAAAAGTTTATTCTGAAACTGTGACAGGTTTCGTTTTCGTCAGTTAAAAATGCGTTGCCCGGAACTACGCAAACCTTTTTGAGAACGAGTTCTTTGCAGAAATTCGGCATATCAATATCCTCGGGCAAGTCGCACCAAATGAAAAGACCGCCGTCAATTTTATGATATGTGATTTTTGGTGCGCAGTATTTGTCAAGAAGCTCCATGCAGAAGTTCGCTTTCTTTGTGTAGATTTCACGAAGCTTTGCAAGGTGAGCGTTGAAGTCATACTTTGTGATGAATTCATCGCATACATATTGTGCCCAGATGTTTGTATGTACATCGTTGCCCTGCTTGCACACAACAAGCTTTTGAAAAATCGGCTTTGGTGCAATTGTGTAAGCAACACGCATACCAGGTGAAATTACCTTTGAGAATGAACCGGCATAGATTACAATTCCGTCCGTATCAAAGCTTTTTATGTTCGGAACATATTCACCGCTGTAACGCAGGTCGCCGTACGGGTTGTCCTCAATGATGAGAACACCGTATTTTTTGGCAAGCTCATAAACTTTCTTACGCTTTTCAAGGCTCATTGTAACACCCGAAGGATTTTGAAAATTCGGAATTGTGTAAATGAGCTTTGCGTTCGGATTGGCTTTTAAAGCCTCTTCAAGCTTTTCTGTGCTCATACCGTCAGGCTCAACGGGAACACCTGCAAGCTTTGCGTTGTAGCTTCTGAATGTGTTGAGCGAGCCGATGAATGACGGTGCCTCGCAGATTACAACATCGCCCTCGTTTACAAGAGCCTTTGAGCATAAATCCATAATCTGCTGTGCGCCTGTTGTGATGAGAATGTCGTCATTGTCAGAGCCTGTGTTATGCTCCTTTTTCATATATTCCGTAAGGTGCTTTCTCAGCGGAGTGTAACCCTCCGAAACGCTGTACTGTAAAACCGAAATCGGATCTTCTGCAAAAACCTTTGCCGAAATTTCCGCAATCTCCTTTGAGGGAAATGCATCGGGCGACGGGTTTCCTGCCGAAAGCGACACAACGCTCGGATCGGCGGCATATTTGAAAATTTCTCTGATAGCACTCGGCTTCAGGCTTGAAACCCTGTCGGAAAACCTGTATTCCATAAAAATATCTCCTTTTAAGATGATAAGGATTTTTTAAAATTCCATACCCTGTAATTCTATCACGAATTGCATATATGTTCAAGAAATTTGACTGTTTTTACTGCGATTTTATTCAAAAAATGTGTAATTTATTATTTTGCATTTGTAAATATTAATTCACGGAAATTGTATTTTTTGTGCTTTTTGTATTGTTTTTGATGAGTTTCTGTTGTATAATCTAAATGATAATGTCCTTACGGTCAGAGCAAGGCTTGCTTTGATTCAAACAGGAGTACACTGCGAGTAATTAATACACTTATATAATTCATTGAATTCAAATTGAATTTAAAAATCTTCAGTTTGGGAGAGTAACACTATGAGCAGAAGAAACGATTACGATTATTTCGATCTTGATAATTTCGATGACAGCATTGATTCCCGTGAATATCGTCGCAGACAGCAACAGCGCCGTTCTGCAAGCTATGCCGCAAGACCGTCATCACAGCGTTCCGCCAGAAGACCTGTAAAAAGAAGAAACAAAAGAAGAACCAGAAACAGAATTATTATCGTTGTGAGCGCATTGGTAATTCTGTTTGTTATTATTTTTATTATAACTTCAATTTTTAAGGGTTGTTCAAAGGAAGATGCCCTTGCAAGCGTTCCCACGGGAACAGTGGGCACAACGGCGTCTCCCGACGAAACCGCAAAATCTTCGAAAGCTAACAAAGCAGACAAGCTTTCTCCTACATACTTTATGACACCGAGCATAAAGGACGACAATACAAAAGGAACTCTTTCATACGGCATTTATGTGTGGAACAAAATAGGCTACGAATTGTTCAGCAGTGATGATGCAAGAGCGCAGAACTATGCTCAGACAATCAACGGCTTTGCAGACAAGTTCGGCAGTTCCGTAAAGGTTTATGATATGATTGTTCCTAACCATACCGAAATGGGACTTCCGCAAAGACTCAAAGACAGCGACGCTCCGTCAACCTCACAGGCTGACAACATCAAGGCAGCTTATGCGGCTCTTTCCGACAAGGTAACTCCGATTAACTGCTACAACCGTCTTGCGGAACATAATACAGATTACATCTACTTTAAGAGCGACCACCATTGGACAGGCCTTGGTGCTTACTATGCTTACACAGCATTTGCCGATACAAACGATTTGCCCGTTCTTTCGCTTGATGATTGCAAGGAACAGAAAATTGACGGCTTTACAGGCTCGTTTACCAACTCGGCAGACGGTCTTGACAGCGATACGGTAAGTTATTGGAAATTCCCTTATAATGTAACAATGGATATCACACAGGCAGACGGTTCTTCCGCAAGCTATGACAGTCCCTACTATGAAGCCGCAGAGGGCGGTTCAAACACCTACGGTGTGTTTATTATGGGTGATAATGCCCTCACGGTTCTGAAATCAGCTTCGAAAAATGCGGCGGCAGGCAAGAAGATTGCCGTTGTAAAGGAAAGCTACGGCAACGCTTTTGTTCCGTATCTCACCAATAACTACGAAGAAGTTCATGTTATCGATTTCAGATATTTCAAACATAATCTTGTTGATTACTGCAAAACCAACGAAATTAACGAGGTGCTTTTTATGAACGGTGTAATGAGTGCCAACACTCAGGTTCAGCTTGACAGTATGAGCGGACTTTTTAACTGATATCATATCGGGTAAATTCTTGTAAGGAGGTGTATGCCGATGATAGCAGACAGCGTGAAGGTGAGCGTGTTCGGAAAAATAAGCGATAAGCTGTATTCGGCACAAATTACCTCCGTTTCAGGACGCTGTAAAAGTGCGTATGTGATTTCGCACAAACCCGTAACAGAATATTTTGAGGGCGTTGTGGTTGCCGTTGCCGAATTTGACGGTCTTGACGGCGAGCGTCCGATAATCTCACAATACGGTGAGGTGTTTTATGAGCCCGAACTGCGACAGGTGCTTTCAAAACTGAAAAATATTAAGTTGAAAAGCATTGTGTGCCTTTACGAAAAGTCGTGTGGTGCGGTTATCTTCTACAAAAGCAGACAGAACACGAAAATTCTGCTTGTAAAGAACAGCAACGGCAGATATTGGAGCTTTCCGAAGGGGCATATTGAAGACGGTGAAAACGAACATCAGACAGCAATCCGTGAAATTAAAGAGGAAACAGGTCTTGATGTCGTGATTGAAAAGGGCTTTCGTGAAATCAGCGAATACTGTCCTTTCGGTAAAATTCGCAAACGGGTTGTCTTTTTCCTTGCACAGGCATTTACGGATAATGTCAAAATTCAGGAGGAGGAAATTGACAGTTATATTTGGGTTGATTTGCAACAGGCACGAAAAATGTGCTCCTATGACAATGATTTGAGGATTATTGAGAAAGCTGAAACGGCGATTCATCTTCTCAGAAACTAAAAGCCGACAATTTAACACGAAATTTACAGGTACACGGCGGTGTGCCTGTTTTTTTGATTTTATAAAACATTTTCTGTAAATTAAAAATGTTGAAAAAAAGCAAAAAATACCACTTGACATGTGGATTATACAGAATGTAATCTAATTTCCCCGTTACAATCCTGTATCCAAAAATGTGGAAAACCTATTTTTTTAATGTTAAAAGTTACAACTTTGTAAATTTCGTGTAGTATCGGGATTTTTTAACATCACTTTCAACACTTTCAACATAGTTTTCCACATTGATGTTCAAAATGTTGAGTTATACAGAATGTATAAGTGCAAATTTAGAAAAATAAATCGCAAATTCGTGATTCAAAAAAACATTTTTTTCTGCGATTCAAATTGTGTCAAGGTAATATATGACAATCTATACTCATAAAATACATCGGCGAGGTGTGTTTTATGAAAAAGGAAACCGTGAAAATGAGGCTTTGGGGGCTTGTCATTGTTCCGTTGATGATAATTGTGTTCAAAAATCTTTATTCGCTGACAAACGGTGCGTTGCTCGGCATATTTTTCGGTGCTGTAAACGGCAGTATGTGGGAGCAGACCAAGGTTGTTATGCTTTCCTACCTTGTGTGGAGTCTTGTTGAGGCAATCGGAAAACGCTCGGGATTCCATCGCTTTGCCGTGTCAAGAATAATTTCGCTGTGGTTTGTCGGAATATTCTGTCTTGCAACATATCTGCTAATCTATGCACTCGGTGTTGAAAGTGCAGGTCTGCCAAGGTTCATTTGTGCAATTGCCGTGTGTTTTTCTGCGTTTGCACTCAGCGCAAGGCTTGAATACGGTGAAAGAAAAATTGAACAGCTTTTTTTGCCCTGCGTGTTTATGATGTTGCTTTTGATTGCCGTGTACTGCAGTTTTACAGTGTTCCCTCCGCACATGATACTTTTTGAGGACATACAAACGGGAATGTACGGCATAATTCCCGAATACATCGACTCCGGAGCGATTGCTCTTGATACATTGTACAGAGTTTGAGTTTTTAAAAACAAATGGCTTAAAAGTATTTAATAATTTGAATTGTTATGTTATAATAGATAGCAAAATGAAGTGGTGTGTCCCATGCAGACACAAAAAATAAAAAGGAAACCGAATAAGGCTGATTATGATGAAAAACGAAAGATTTGAAAATACAGAACAAAAGCCTGATGTGATTGCAGGGCGAAATCCTGTAAGTGAGGCTGTTCGCAGTAATCGCCCGATTGACAAAATTCTTGTTGCAAAGGGTGAAAAGAGCGGTGCGATTGTGGGAATCCTCGCAAAAGCTCGTGACAAGAAAATTCCCGTTAAGGAAGTTGACCGCACAAAGCTTGATTATGTGAGCGGCGGTGCAACTCATCAGGGTATTGTCGCATTTGCGGCGGCAAAGGATTATTCAACGGTTGACGATATCCTCGAATATGCCGAAAGCAGGGGCGAAGCTCCGTTTGTTGTTGTGCTTGATGAGGTTGAAGATCCGCATAATCTCGGTGCAATAATCAGAACCGCAGAATGTGCAGGAGTTCACGGAATTATTATTCCGAAACGCAGAAGCGCCGGTTTAAGCTACACGGTTGCCAAAGCGTCTGCAGGCGCAATTGAATATATGCGTGTTGCAAGGGTGACCAATATTGCAGTTACACTTGATGAACTCAAAGAAAAAGGCGTGTGGGTTTACGGCGCAGACATGGACGGCACGGATTATGACGAGTGTGATTTTTCGGGTGCGTGTGCAATTGTTATCGGCAACGAAGGTAAGGGCATTTCAAGACTTGTCCGTGAAAAGTGCGATGTAATAGCGTCATTGCCCATGAAAGGTCAGATAAATTCCCTTAATGCGTCGGTTGCCGCAGGAATTTTGATGTACAAAGCGATGAAAAACCGCTGATTTTGTAAATTGAAAATTGAAAATGCAAAATGTAAAATTTATGAAAGTATGTAGGGGCGTTCATTGGACGCCCGCATTGATGAAATATTATGTTTAAATAAAATCATTTGATGTTATCAAAGTTGTGTGTTTAAATGTCAAAGATTGTAAAAACAGATAGCAACGCTCGGGCGGCATAGTTTCCGATAAATCTAACTATCTGCCCGAGAGTAAATAAAAAGGAGTGAATGCTTTGGCTGATATGGATAAGGACAGGCTTAAAGAGCTTGAAATCGAGAGCATACTCGAAGAAACCCACTATCTTGCCGATCAGGAACGAATGGAGCAGACGGCACAGAAATACCGTGCAAAGCCGAAGATTGAAGAGATTTTCAGCAATGCCGATAAAAAGCCGAGGTTAAAAAATACAAATCCGCTTGATGAATCCGAACCTGATACTTCAAACTCAATAGTCGGGGATAAGACTGCCGCCACAATGCAGGCAGAGCTTATAATGGACGGAAATGACGATGACCTTGTAACTCCCGAACAGCTTAAAGCAGAGGCTGAAAAAAAGGCTGCTGAAAAAGCCGAAAAGGCCAAGCGTGAGTATGAGGAGGCAAAGAAAAAAGCCGCCGAGGAAGAAAATAAGATAGTTACCCTCACACCTGAGTATGATGAAAACACAGAATTTTCGGGCGAAGTGCTCGGAGAGGTTGACCAGTTTCGTGACGAGGCTGAAATTAAAAGCTACCATACCATAGATATCGACATTCCCGAGGATAAGCCAAAGGAAAAGACCGAAACCAAAGAAAAGAAAGAGGCTTCGCAGACTCCCGTTCATCAGTTCCCGAATACAGAAAAACCGCCTCGCAAGGTGGTTGCAAAAGTTCCCGTGTATCGTCCCGATGAACCGAGAAATATTCTAAATGTCAAGGCAGGCAGATTTTCCGAGGCTGTAGCGAATGAGTATGAGGAGTATGTGCGTTCAAAGAATCCTTCGGTAATCGCTCATGTGCTTCGTCCCGAGCCGACAATCGTTGATGAGGAGATCGCCCCGACCGAGGAAAAGCATAAGGATAACCGCCCTATAGGCGAAAAGGTTATTTCTGCTCTTGTCGGAATCTTTTCAAAGGATGAATCCGACGATAACGATACCGTAAAAGAGGAAAATTCAAAGCCTGTTGAGGATTATACAGGCGAGGAGGACGAAAAAAGTATTCTCTATGAGCTGAATCATAATATAAGAAAGCTCTTTATGAGAAGTCTGTTGTCGGGAATAATTGCCGCAGTTGTGGTTGTTCTCACAATCGTTACAAGAATTTTTCCGAATGCAATATGTTCGGCAGTTCCTTTTGCACCGGCGGCATACGCAATTTTGCTGTTTATTCTTATGGCGGCGTCGCTTGTGCTGAACCGTGTGGCAATGCTCAGCGGACTTTCACCGCTTGTGCATATCAAAGGTAATTCCGATACAGCCGTTGCCGTTGCAGGTGCGGCGGGAATGGTTCAGATAATTGTTTCATTCTTCTGCCTTGGCGATTTGAACGGATTTCATGTGAACTACTACACGGTAATTCCTATGCTTGCGTTCTTTGCCAATAATGTGGGAAAGCTTTATATGGTTCTTCGTGTAAAGGACAATTTTAAGTTTGTTTCGTCAAAGGGACAGAAATATGCGTCAAAAATTTACAACAACGAGTCTGTTGCAATGCAGATGATGAGCGGTACTGCCGCCGACCGTCCGATAATTGCCTATCAGCATAAGACCGAATTTCCGTCAAACTTTCTCAAAATATCTTATGCACCCGATCCGAGCGAGGATTTGGCGTCAAAGCTTGCCCCGATAACAACAATTGCATCAATAATTATTGCGGTAATGTACGGTGTTGTTAAGCTGTCATTTGCAGACGCTTTGAATGCATTTGCACTTATCACTGCGGTGTCTGTGCCTGTGGCAACACTTCTTTCTGTTAATGCCCCCGTGAGAAAGCTCTGCAAAACTCTGCTCTCCTACGGCTCAATGCTTTCGGGTTATCCGTCGGTAAAGCAGTTCTGCGACAGTACGGCTATAATGATAGATGCAAATGAATTGTTCCCTGCCGAGTCAATCTCGCTTGAGGGCATCAAAACCTTTGAGGATTACGGCATTGATGAATCTCTTCTCTGCGGAATTGCAATTCTTAAAGAGGCTCAGAATCCGATTGCAAATGCTTTTGATTCGGTAGTTGCAGAAACCGAGGAAACACTTCCCGAGGTTGAAAGCGTTCTTTATGAGGATGAAATCGGACTTGTGGGATGGATTAAGAGCGAAAGAATCCTTGTGGGTTCACGCACGCTTATGGAAAAGTACAGCGTGGAAGTTCCGAATATGGAATATGAGGAGAAATATACTTCTCAGGGCAGACAGGTCACATATCTGTCAAGAGCAGGCAGACTTGTTGCAATGTTTGTTACAAGATACACTCCCGACGCTCAGCTCAAGGCTGAAATGCAGAGAGCCGAAACCAACGGCATAAGCTTCCTCATCAGAACAACCGATTATAATGTTACAAATGACCTTGTTGCAAAACTCTACGATTTGTTCTACCGCAGTATCAAGGTGCTTCCGACAGGACTCGGAAATGTTCTCAGGGAGGCTGAGGATACGGTTGAGGAAACCTCCCGTTCATATCTCATTACAAACGGCAAAGCCGCATCGCTTGCCCGTGCAGTTACGGGCTGCGTAAAAATCAAGCACAATATTTCGCTTTCAATCATAATTCAGCTGATTGCCGTAATTTTCGGCTTGCTCGTTGCGTCAACACTTTCGCTTTATGCCGGTGTACAGGTTATGGGTTCGCTTGAAGTGTTGATTTATGCGTTGTTCTGGGGCGCCGCCGCTGTTTTTGCTCCGGCTGTCCAAAAACCGTAGGAAAGGATGTAAAATATGAAAATAGCTCCGTCACTTTTGTCTTGTGACTTTTCAAAAATGGGTGAAGAAATTGAAAGAATGGATCTGGCGGGTGCCGATTGGATGCATCTTGATGTTATGGACGGTCACTTTGTTCCGAACATAACCTTTGGCGCTCCCGTAATCAAGGCGGTAAGAAAGTTCTCAAACCGCCCGTTTGATGTTCACCTTATGATAAGCGATCCGCTTAAATATATTGACGATTTTGCCGATGCAGGTGCGGATATCATCACCTTCCATGTTGAATGCGACTCTGACATTGATGATACAATTGCGAAAATCAAGTCAAGAGGAATCAAACCCGGACTTGTTCTAAAGCCAAACACTCCTGCTTGGACAGTATTTCCGTATCTTGAAAAGCTTGACCTTGTACTTGTTATGACGGTTGAACCGGGCTTTGGCGGACAGAGCTTTATGCCCGAGATGATGCCGAAGGTTAAGGAAATCAAGAGGGAATGCCAACGCAGAGGTCTGAACAATATCCTTATTGAGGCTGACGGCGGAATCGGCAGAGATACCATTGAGCAGGCGTCAGAGGCAGGCGTTGATGTGTGCGTTGCGGGAACGGCTGTTTTCAGAGCCGCAGATCCCGCAAAAGCAATTGAGCTTTTTAAATCATTCTGATAAATTCTGATAATAAGCAAGCCCGAATCCGATATTTCTCGAATTCGGGCTTTTGTTTTTTATATGAAATGAACAGGCGTAAAACACTGAAAATTCTTATATTGTAATTGTCAATATATGTAAAAACGGTCGATAAAAAGGCAATATACACAATAATAAGCACGAAAATTTGTACAAAGCAACAATTTCACCGTTATTTTGCACAGATTTTTAGCTAAAACATTTTCGTTGAAAGAATAACAGATTCATTGCCCGAACAACTTAAATGTGCTATAATTTAGATGTCCTCGGGAATTTTGTACTGTTAAAGTTTCCGAAGCTTAGAAGTATTGCCACAAAACTGTGGCGAACGGTAATTTTATTTTATTAAAGGAGCAGCAAGTATGAAAAAAATTCAGAAAAAGCTTTCTGTGGTTCTTGCGGTAATGATGGTGCTGTGCATGTTCACAGCTCTGCCTTTCTCAGCAAGTGCTGCCGAAACAAGCGAAGAAACAAGTGCAGGCAACAAGATCAATGTTACATCAAATGTGACAGATCCTGTTTCGTATGATTACAATGCACAGACAAAGCAGGTTGTTGTCACTTACCTTCTCAAGGCAGATCACATGATCGTTAATGCACAGAGCAGTCTTACATACGACAGCAAGGTTCTCAAGCTTGCATCAACAAATACAAGGGAAAAGGTTTTCCCTGTATTCCAGAGAAGCATCGTTTGGAATCCAAGCCTTACAAATAAGGTTCTCTTCACCTGCTCAAGCCTTGATCTTTTCAACTTCAAGTCAGAGAATGTTTATTGCACATTTACATTTGATGTTGTAGGCAACGGTGACACAACAGTAAATCTCAATGTTGATTATCTTACAGGTACAGAGGCTGATACATATGATGAGCTCTTCGAAAGCGAAAAGAAGGACATCGGTTATATTGACAATAGTGCTAACAAAGTAGAAGGTGCTGCATTTACTGCAAAGGCAGTTCTCGTTCAGGACGAAGAGCCAACAACAGCTCCTCAGCCTACAACAGCAACACAGCCTACAACTGTAACACAGCCTACAACTGTAACACAGCCCACAACAGCAACACAGCCGGCAACACAGCCCACAACAGCAACACAGCCGGCAACACAGCCGACAACAGTTGCTCCTTCGGATGTTCCTACAGACGGCTACTATGTATACGGTGACAACATCAAGCTCAAGCTTACATCAATCGGTACAGATAAAGTAGGCGGAAAAATCGCTCTTCAGAAGGGTACATACACATTCAAGATTGATAACTATGGCACACTTCTCGGTTACTCTAAGACATTTACAGACACAACAAAGGGTCTTACATTCAACAAGAAGTTCAAGAGCAGCACAACACTCGTTGCAACAGGCGGTACATACACATTCCAGTTTAACACAAAGACAAACACACTCGTTGTTAAGTATGACAAGAACCTCCCGAATGATTACCTCATCGGTGACCTCAACACAATTCTTTCACCTGTAAAGGGCAAGACTATTGCAGTTGGTTCAACATATCTTGCAGCAGGTACATACAAGTTCAAGCTTTCTGCAGGTAATGTGGTTTACGGTTACAACAAGGTAATCAACAACACAACAAACGGAAATTCACTTTCACTCAACAGCAAGTATTCAAGCTACCTCACACTCAACGCAACAGGCGGTACATACACATTCACACTCAACACAAAAACAAAGAAACTCGTTGTAGGTTATGTTCCTGCAAAGGATGAAAAAGCTGATGATGTTCATGTATCGGGCGACATCAACCTCGTTCTTGATGACAAGGGCGGCGAAAGCAATGTTGCAAAGGGTACAGTAAAGCTTAGTGAGGGTACATACTCATTCAAGATTTATAACTACGGTACAGCATACACAATCGGTTCAAAGATTGTTGACAGCGGTGCAAAGACACTCAAGAGCTCTTACTCAGCTAATGTAACACTTATCGCATCAGGCGGTACATATACATTCAGCTTCGACAAGACAACAGGAGCACTTAAAGTATCTAATAAATAATCATTGATTATAATTTAGCGGTGTTCGTCACTTGTTCGTAAGCGAATAAAAAGACATAACTGAAATTATTAAAAAATGCATCAGATCCCGAAAAGGTCTGATGCATTTTTGTTTTGTATAAAACCCATACGGCGACTTGCCGTCGGCAAATTATATACAATATAAATTCGTATCCCATGCCGGAATATATGGGTGGTGGCGGAGAAAAATTTTGTAGTCGGGATTCACGCTGTGAATGTATAGTGCAAGGCGGAAAATATCCTCAAATCTGTGGTATGCCGAAAAATTCAGCTTTGGTTTGCAGTTTTCCATTGTTTTCTGCATACCGATGAGGGTTTCCATATCCGCCCCCTCAACATCGGCTTTAATGTAGCCTGCCGCCATTCCGCAGAGAATCGTATCAACAGTCGCAACCTTTGTTGCAACGCCCTTGTCGGCAATTGCGCTGTTGCGACCGGCCTTGTTGTTGAATATAAGCTCCGTGTTTTTACTGTATGAGCCGAGTTGCCAAAGCGACACTTTCGCCATGCCCTTGCAATGAAGTTTCAGCTTTTCAAAATTCTTTGCGTTAGGTTCAAATGCGATTATACGCTTGTAATTGCCGTTTGTGTAGTGCAGAAATTCGTCAATCGTGTCGCCGTTGTATGCGCCGAGGTCAACATAGCTTTCGTTTTCACTGAGATTCAGAATATTGCCGAAAGCTTCGTCCTTGTCGGTTGTGACAGGGGGGAGGAGGTCAATTCTGCCTGTGTAGTAGAATTTCAGAATGTTTTCGTAAACCTTTTTTGAAAGGTCATCGGCAAGCAGAATGTATGCACTTTCAATTTGCTCTTTATTTTCGGTAATAAAATCATTGTCAAAAAGTTTGTTTCCAAAAACAGGAACGGAGGGGACAAGCGTTTCGTGCTTTTCGGAAATTTTCGTTATGTGTTCCATGACATCGGGGAGCTGGCTTGCAAAGCAGAGGGCGATTATAATGTCGCCAAATTCGGTTTCAACATCGGAAAGTTTCTTCACCGTGAAATCGTGGAATTTCTGCCCACGCACAAAATCATCACTTGCAATAACGGCAGACGCTTTGATTCCGTATCGGTCAAATGCGGCAAGAACCTTGTCCGCACCGTCACCCATTCCGTAAAGCACAACAGGCTTTCCGCAATTTTTCAGTCGTTCCCATACAGATATTTCGTTTTTTAAAAGTTCGGTTATATTAAACATATAGATACTCCAATTAGTGTATATGGCATTGTAATTGTTGTCGCAATGAACGCCCCTACGGGTTTGCAAAGCAAAAAAAGTATAAAAAAACGCCCACCCTACTGGGTGGACACTTTATATGTTGGCATCTCCCTATTTTTCCGGGCCGTCACCAGCCAAGTATTTTCGGCACCACTGAGCTTAACTTCTGTGTTCGGTATGGGAACAGGTGGACCCTCAGCGTCATCAACACCAACTTATTAACTTTTGTTTCTCTCTTGAGAACAGTATTGATTATACTACGGGCTGCACCAAATGTCAACACTTTTTTTAAAAAATTTTAAAAATTCTTTTAAAACCCTGAAAAGCCCGTATTTATCCCGATTTACCGCCGTTTTTACCGTCATTGAACCCGATATATACTTGATGCGGTGAAAAATTATACATATTTTGGCTTGTTAAAGCGTAAAAAATAGGATGCCGTTGTTTGCCGTAAATTATTGACTAAACGGATAAAAATGTGTACAATTAAATAGATTAGAACAGATTGGGATGTTTAGAATGAATAATGTAAATAAGTGTAAAATGCTTTTGTCATCACTCTCTGTATTCAGAGGTATAATGAACAGAAGCGTTCCGAAAGCCTTTTATGAACTTTTGCTTTCGCTCGACAAAAAGCCTGAGGAATTTCTCGGTGCATACGGCAAGCTTTGCTCAATGCTTTGCGAAAGAGGCTGTGCGGATAAGTTCGCATTTGCAATCAGCGAAACGGCTCTTTTTGACGATAACTGTTTTGCCCGTGCCGCAACAGCCGGCAAACAGGGCGAGTTACCCGAAAATGTTGTTTCTGCCGTTAAGACAGACTGCGACGCTATTTTAACAGCCGCAAAGCTTACTTCCGATGAAGTGCTTGAGGCATATACCCATGCCGATGAAATCAAGGAGCTTATTCCGATTCTTCCAAAGTGGCAGACAGGCAAGTGCGCTCCGTGCTTTGACGGATTTGACGGTTCACTTGACAAGCTTTCTGCTTATTATAAGGAAAACGGTTGCGGAATGTTTGCCCGTTACAAGGCGTTCATCTGGCGTGACGGTGACATTCAGCCTGTTGAGCATCCTGACAGGATTGATATGGATACATTTACGGGATATGAGCGTCAGAGAAGTCAGGTTGTAAACAACACACTTTCATTTATTCAGGGCAAGAGCTGTAACAACTGTCTGCTTTACGGTGATAAGGGTACAGGTAAAAGCTCAACAGTCAAGGCGATTGCAAACGAGTTCCGCAAGGACGGACTCCGCATTGTTGAAATGCCTAAGGACAGGCTCATTGACTTTCCGCTTCTTGTTGACAAGATTGCCGCTCTTCCGCTTAAATTCATTATATTTATCGATGATCTTTCGTTCCAGCATCAGGATCAGAGCTATACAACCCTTAAAGCCGTGCTTGAGGGCGGACTTGCGGCTCGTCCCGATAATGCGTTGATTTATGCAACATCAAATCGCAGACACCTTGTTAAGGAAAGCATTTCCGACAGAACGCATACTGTTGATGATATCAATGTTCGTGACAATATGCAGGAAAGTCTTTCGCTTTCGGACCGTTTCGGTCTTGCGGTCTGCTACACAATTCCTTCAAAGAATGATTTTCTTGAAATTGTATATTCTCTTGCAGAGCAGAGAGGCGTCAAGATGACTCACGAAGAGCTTGCACTTGGCGCTGAGCAGTTTGCACTTTCAAGAGGCGGTCGTTCGCCAAGATGTGCAAGACAGTATGTTGAATCGCTGTTTTGCTGATTAATCGGAGGTCAGTTATGAAAACAAAAATAATTTCAATTGCTCTTGCAGTTGTGACAATGCTTTCGGCAGTTGCGCTTTTCAGCGGTTGTTCTGACGGAGAATATCCTGTTGAGGTGGCAAATATCACGATAGAAAGTCAGCCAAAGAACATTGTTGTTCTTGATGCGCCGACAGCCGATATCCTCATCGCAACAGGCTATGACAGATATATTGTGGGCAGAAGTGATGAGGTTGACCAGCAGTCAATCGCAGTTGCCCCGAGCGTCGGTTCATATGAAAATCCCGATACCGACAAAATTATCAATTCCGGCACAAACCTTGTGTTTGCAGGTCAGTCAATAAATGAGGACGCAAAGAAGAAGCTTCAGGACAAGGGTATTCAGGTTGTTACAATGTCACACGGTGACACTCCCAAGCAGGTTGAAACAAACTATGTGACAATCGGCAAAATTTGCGGCGGCACAAAAACGGGCGCAAAGAAGGGTGAAGATACCTACAATGAATTGCTTGATAAGATGAACAACTACAAACAGCAGGTTAATAACAGAAATTCCGGCATTCTTGATACGGTTTGTTATCTCTATACAGAAAACGACAGACTCAAGATGATGACAAGCGGAACATACGGCGATATGCTCCTCGGCTATACGGGGGCGGTTAATGCCGCAGTAAACATCAGCGACAATAATGTTGATGTTGCAACTCTCAAGATTGCAAATCCGAACTTTATCTTCTATGCAGACAAAGCTACTCTTGATAAAATTAAGGGCGATACAACACTCGCAAGTCTTGGCGCAGTTAAGACAGGCAAAATTCTTGAGGTTTCGCTTGAAGAAATGTCAAGACCCGGCAATACTGCTCTGGAAGCACTTGAAAAAATGGTTTACTTTATGTATCCCGACCTCAAGCCAAAGTCTGCAACAGACACAACAAAGGCTCAGGATGCGACAGCGTCAAAGACTGACGCAACAACCGCAACTCAGGCAACAACAACCGCAAGCGATTCAAAGTCGGTTGCCGATAAGTATAATCTTACCATTACATCAGACCTTTCACTCAAGCAGGAAGATGAAAATGACACGGTAAAGGCTATGCAGCTCCGCCTTTATAACATCGGTTACATTGCCGACAAGGACAATGTGACAGGCTACTACGGCGAAGTAACAGCCGAGGCTGTTAAGAAATTCCAGAAAAACAACGGTCTTAAAGAAACAGGTACAGCCGATAACGCAACTCTTGTACTGCTTTTTGACAGTTCAGCGAAAAAAGCGAAATAAATCAGAAAATTGAAAATGTAAAATTATAGTCGGGAAGACAGTTTGCAAAATGCAAAACATTGTCTTCCCGACTGTTTTTTATATGTGATTTACCGATATACCGTAGCGGCGATCAGCGATCGCCATTTGATTTGGTTGTAAAACCAAATCAATAATAGATGCCGCAATAAAATTGTGACAATGCACGGTCGAACCGATTTTGCAATCGTTTCGATTGGCGGTCACTGACCGCCTCTACAATTAAACCTTAACATTACGGTGACACACCGTTAAAAAAGTTCGGGGTGCATTCGGCTGTAGTGAAAAATGTACTGCTGGGCGATGCCTGCGTACTGACCGAAATCGTCACCGTTCATATTCGGGAACAGCTTTTCCATTGCCCGTTTCATCCACACATCAATCGGAAAAGCCTCAATTCTGTGCATACCGAAAAGAAGTGTGCAGTCGGCAACCTTTTTGCCGACGCCCGTAATTTTCATAAGCTCCGCTCTTGCATCTTCATAGTCAAGCGTGAAACAGCTGTCAAGATTCACCTCACCGTTTGCAACCTTTTGTGCCGCATCAATAATGTAACGGTTGCGAAATCCTGCCCTCAGCGGTGCAAGGTCATCGGGCGAAAGCTTTGCAAGTGTTTCGGCTGTCGGGAACGCAAATTCTCCGTCACCAAGCCGTGTGCCGAAGTTCTCACACAAACGCTCAACAATGCCCTTGATTCGCTTTATATTGTTGTTCTGCGAAATGATGAATGTGCAGAGTGCCTCAAAAGGCTCTTGCCTTAAAATCCTTATGCCCGGGGCGTACTTTGCCGCCTCGTTCAGAACGGGATGTATTGTGCTGATTTCTTCACGGATTTTTCCGTAATCAAGCGAAAAGTCAAAGTAGCTGTACCAGATGTTTTTGAAGTCGTCAGCCGTTGCATTTTCAATGTACATATCCGTTTTGTCAAGGCTGACGGTTACGCTTTTGCCGTAGGCAACACCGTGAAAAGAACCGTCGTCCTGCGACTTCCAACGAAAGCTCTGACCGCAGTCGAGAGTCTGCGCAAGGTCAAGGTCATGCACATCGGTTATTTTGATTTTGTTGTCGAGTTCAATACATTCCATGATTTTCACCGCCGAAATTTTCTTAATAAAGTATATCACATTCGGGAAAATTATGATATACTTTATTTAAAATTGAAAATGGAAAATGAATGTCGGGAAGATAGTTTGTTTGTAAAACAGATTTCAGTCCCGACTGTATTTCAGACAGGAACTCATTGAACGCAAGCCTTGATGAAATATTTTGTTTAAACACATATGTTTTGATATGATGAAAACGGTGTGTTATAACCACTACATTAACTCAAAAGGAGGATTATTGTGAAAGAAACTATCTGCACAATTCCGATTAACGATATATTTATGCCGAAATGCGGTTGTCCGTTTTGCCGAATGGAGAGTATGCTTGAGGAGCAGTATGTAAAATTCATTACGGGCGATGCGATGATGGAGCCTAATATCAGGATTGAAACCAACAAAAAAGGCTTTTGTCACCGCCATTTTTCGCAGATGTTTGAAAAAGGACAAAAATTGCCGAATGCGCTTATTCTTGAAAGTCATCTTCAGGAAATTATTGATAACGATATGCCGAAAAAGCTGAAGGGCAAGCCTGATAAGAAACAGCTTGAAGTTATTAAAAAGCGACTTGATTCGTGTTATGTATGCGACAGAATCGAGTGGGATATGCACCATTTTTGCGACACGATTTTTGTTGAGTGGGCAAAGGGAGAGGAGTTTTATAAGCTGTACAACGAACAGCCGTTTATCTGCTTTAAACACTACGATTTTATTATGAATGTTGCAACCCAAAAGAGCAAGCTGCCGTCAAAGCTTTTACCGCAGTTCTATGCCGAAACGGCAGGTCTTACAAAAAAATATCTGTTGTCGCTTAAAGAAGATATCACATATTTCTGCTCAATGTTTGATTACCGCAACCACGGCAAAGATTGGGGAAGCTCCAAGGATTCAATTGAGAGAAGTATTGAATTTTTGACAGGCGAAAAGCCGTAAACGGCGAGCCGACTTTTTATGTTCGTGAAGATAGTTTGTGAATGTCAAAAAACATATTATGCCCGAGCGAAAGGTTTAATTAATGTAAAATTGAAAATTGAAAATGGAAAATTAATGTCGGGAAGACAGTTTGCAAAATAAAATGCAATGTCTTCCCGACTGTTTTGTTAATATGAAATTTACTGTTTATTTATGGCGAACACGGTTCGCCGCTACTGACAAATTTTTGATATGAACAAAGATTGCATCAGAACCTTACTCGGGTATCTGATGCAATTTTTTTATCCTACTGCCTTCTCGAATAGACTGCGGTGGCACACCGCCGACCGCAATTTTCAATTTTCCATTTTCAACTTTCAATTAAAAAAGTCCCGTTAGGACAGATATGTTCTCGCCTTTGCAAAACTCTCATCGACTGTCATTAGCACTGCCATACTGCCATAACGGCGTTGAAGTATTCGTCAGACAAGACTTTTCTTATCTGTTCTCTGCCGGATTCGTCGTTCATATATGCATTGCGGATGTTTCCGCCCACCTGCATTTCTTCACCGTTAAAGGTTAAAAACTGCTGTCTGAGTACCGACACGC